>Ga0325402_1000048_pt1 | contig 51399 bp, 33 predicted proteins | sample PopdelMetagenome_22_FD_207212 | JGI IMG/M metagenome (GOLD analysis project Ga0325402, IMG submission 207212) | Populus deltoides microbial communities from Bellville, Georgia, United States - Xylem-PdKOR-R3 | ecosystem: Host-associated > Plants > Phyllosphere > Stem > Wood/Secondary xylem... | reverse complement strand
TTACACCCCCCCCCCCCCCCCCCCCCCCCCCCCCCGAGTGAGAGAGAGAAAGAGTGAGCATGGGAACTTGGGAAGTGGACTGGCTTGAATATTTTGCTCTCCCTCCTCGAAAGAAAACATTTATGTAGGAGAGAAGCCTCAAAAACATCCGTTATTAATCAATGGTCCTGCGATGAGGGATATCGAATTATGAAATTGAAACGAGCACGTGTTCCAAGCATATGAATAATAATATTTAAAAAAATTTCGATGAGATAACTATAAAACAAAGTAATAATATATCTTAAATTAAATCCAAACAAAATTCTTAATTAATTATAACTTGTTTTATAATATTTTAAGATATAATTAAAATCATCCCATTAAACTTTTTTTAATAATATTGAATATGTAGAAAATAAAATTCCAATATATATTCAGTGATTATTTTTTTATTGTTTTTTTATTTCTCTATCATGTCGCATTAGTTTATTTATTTTTTTCTTTATTATGAAATATTGAATTACATTTTTTATTAATTTTTATATATAATAATTCATTTGGATGGGACATGTATTGTATAACAACCATTATTTTCAATAATAGTTGTATATAAAATTGATATTCAAAAACACGGTTGTATTGTGTTAAATACTTTTTCTAACATATGTTGTTTTTTTTTAAAAAAATCTTCCAAACTATTTTAGAAAGCTAAAAGACCCTTGCGACTATGGTTATTTTTAACATATTTAAATTTTTTTAATGAGATAACACAATTTATATATGTTATAATTGAAAAACATAATTTTTATATTCTATTATTATACAATATGCACAAGTATTTTTGGAAATTTTTTATTGTTTTTAAAAGTATTTTTCAAAAACATTTTAAAAAATTATTTTTTTACTTTATTTTAATTTTATAAATATTTTTATATTGTTTTGATGTACTATTATTAAAAATAAATTTTAAAAAAATAAAATAATATTATTTTAATTTATTATCAAATAAAAAATAATTTAAAATTCAATCATTACCTTCAAAATATAAAATTGTGTAATTGTATACATTAGTTCTAGTAGCGTGTGTGTGTGTATATATATAGAGAGAGAGGAGTACTGTTAATTAATTAATTAACATCTGATCTCAGTTTGAACTGAATTTTATTAATTAAAGCAGCATTGCGTTTTTCTCTTCAGAATACTCTACTCTCATCAGTCATCACTACTCTTTATTTCTTAAACTCCCCTCCCCTTCTCCTTAATCACCTAACACGTACTAGCAGCCAAAGCTGCAACGAAAATTAAGCAAATTAGAGAGTTAATTAAGGCGTTGGTTTGTCTGTCAGTTTAACTTGGATTTGCTCGCCAATCCTTCGTTTTCTTCTGCATTTTTTCTTGCTGTTATCTGTGTTTGTATGTCTTGATATCAATTTATTTCTCTAGCTAGGAGAGCTCTCTTTCTGTGCAAGAAATGAAACAAAATTTGGGGTTTGATATTTTGCTTCCTTCTTTAAGATCACGTGTATTTATTTGTGTGTGTGTGGGGTGGGGGTGGGGGGTTTAAAATAATAGCGAAGAAATCGCCAAAATAGCTAGCTTGACCTGCAGCCTGCTTCTCTCTCTCTCACTCTCTCTCTCTCTCTCTCTCTCTCTCTCTCTCTCTATATATATATATATATATATATATATATATATATATATCTCGCTGCCCAGCAAACTTCAACTCGAGAACAGTACTTGGCGAGCAGTGAATTAGTATCATCATCATCATCATGGTGGGCATGAGTGGTAAAGAAAGGTCATCGTGGTCTGTGTTGATGCCTTCAACAACCCAGCAGCAGCAGCACCACTCCAATCTTGAACGCTTTCTTCAATGTGTAACTCCAACTCCTCCTTCTAAATTCCTTCCTCAGGTACCTAGTCCTTGCTGTATAATTATTAATGTGCCCTTTAATTCCCTTCTTCTCTCTCTTTTAATTAGATCTTCTTTTTCTTCTATTTATTGAAACACTGGGATTGGAAGAATTATTTGATTGTAAATTCATAATCCACTATTTTAACAATTTACCATTTAGCTCTTAAATATAATCGTCGTTTTCTTAATTTGTCCATACATATATAATATACTCTATTTAATTAGAATTTTTTTTTTTGGCTTTTTTGTTTTGTTTGTCATCAAGGAAACTATAAATTGAAGAGGAAAAAAAAAAGAAAAAGAAATGCTGCTGCTAAATTTGATCTCAACTGTTCAGTCTTCACTTTGGGGAGATGTCGATGACCTCTTCTTTTTCTTTTCTCTTTTTTACTTTTAGGTACAAAAAATGACTGATGAGATTGGTCATGGATTAATATTAATGACTCCTGTTCTTGTACTGTGTGGGCCTAAGTAGACTGATATGATTTGTCGTGATGTAACCGGGCATGGCCCGTTTTCAAAATGGCCTCATCCAGTTCCAGCAGAATACTTGGCGGATGCCGCGAATACCCTCTTCCTCTAATTAAAAGACACACACACATATTATAAAGATGGGATAATGTGATGATTGTCTCTTTCTTTTCTTTTTCTATCTTTTCTTTTTTACAGCCGCATGAGTAATTTCCCATGTGTTTCCCGTTGCTGCCTCTATTAGAGGGGTTACCTTTTTGCAAAAATATTTTTTAATTAAAAATATATTAGGAAAATATTTTTTTAATTTTTTTAACCTTTTACTTTAATACATTAAAATTATAAAAAAAATATTTTTAAAAAATCAATTTAAAGACCGGATGGAACCACCAAAATAAATACAACCTAACACACTCTGGAAGAGTCCAAACAGATAAATGCTGTAATCTCTAGTAATGAGTTTTTGAATTTTAGTCCTTTTTGATGTTGATGTCAGTGACTAAGTGCCAGTTCTTCTTCCTTTTTTTTCTTTTTTCTTTTTAATTTAAGCCAAAATGTCATGGTCCCTGGGCCCCTGCCCTGGATGATGGATGGATTGGTACGTGGCAGTGTGATTAGGAGTCTTTTTATATCATTTACCAGATCCGTACCAGATCCGAACATATAGCGCCCGCCGCATCCACACACAAGTATGGTCTTTCTTGTGTAGTTGTTTAATTTAACTCCAAGATCTTTGCTGAGTTAATTAATTCCCTTTATGGACATGAATTAAATGGACTAATTGTGTGCTGCTTCGCGCTCAATTTGCAGTTTCTTTTGCAACCCATTAAAAAAAAAAAAAACCTAAAAGATAACGAGGTGGTGTTTACTTTTTTCTTTCTCATAAATTACTATTCATTTTTTAGCTTTTATTTTTTTATTTTATTTTTAATACTAAATTCAATGAAGTTTCATAAATTATTTAATTTATTTTTACAAAATTATCATAGTCTCATAGTTCCGATCATAAATTTAACCTTATCTTGATTGATTTAAGTTTTTTTTTCAAATTAATATTTTTTAATTCTTTTGAATTTTTCTTTCAACATTGAGTTATTTAAAAATTAGATTTTGTAATTTTTTTTAATTTATTTTTTATAAAGTTATATTATCTTATGACTTGAGTCATGAGTTTAATAAGTTGAATCGAGTTATTTTTGTATTATTTTTAATTGATTTTTAAATCTTAATTTTATCCTTGTTTATTGGAGATTGGACTTTATAATTATTTTAATTTACTTTTTATGAGGTTATTATAATTTTATAATTTAGATTACAGGTTTAAAAAATTAACTTGGTTGACTCAAGTATTTTTTTTTAATATTAAATTGATTAAAAATTAAATTTTATGATTTATTTTAGTTTGCATGAGATTATTCTTAACTAATATGTTCAATAATTGCGTAGAAGGAAATAAAATAGAGAAACCTATAAGATTTTTTTCATTTTTCCAAGGATAGGAAAAACAGCCACGTAATCTTAATTCTAAAAGGAACAAAATCTCTCCTTGGTGCGTTAGCCTTGTACATGCTCTTGTAACATTTACTGCTGGTAATCTTGAAAATTTGCTTTCTTGAATACTCTGCAGACCTGCATTCATGATCTAAATAGCTTATGGCAACCACCTGGTACCAAGGACATGGTTGAATATTTCACTTTGGGAGATTTATGGGATTGCTATGATGAATGGAGTGCGTATGGTGCTGGCACCCAAGTAGTATTGAGCAGCGGTGAGACCATTAGGCAATATTATGTTCCTTACCTATCAGCCATTCAGATTTACAGCCATAAGTCAGTGGTGGCTTCCAGGTTTTGTAACCTTTTTTCTATTCATCTTTTATCTACCAAAACTTTAGCTGATAGCAGTTCCTTTATCTCTGATGATTTGCGGCAGTTAGGTTGAGCTACCGTGCTTTTCTTCTTGTAGGAACTCAAGAGAGTATAATGATGTTGTCGAACTTGAAAGTGATTCTTGGAGCGATGACAGCATGAGTGATAAACTGTCCAGGTCTCCAAGCAACAATTCCAGCAAGACATGGGATACCATTTCCGAGGATTCCAGCTATGACCATGAGGGTTGTTTGTCAATGAGGGATAAACTTGGCTATCTGTACTTTCAGTACTTCGAGATATCTTCTCCTTACTGGAGGGTTCCACTTATGGAAAAGGTTATTTTTTTATTCCAGTTATTGATTTCGATTTAGCAGTAACAGCCCTATAAATCCCTAGAAAATGATATGCTTTGTCTTTATTTCTACCTAGGTGCATGCCATGCTGATTTATTATTTATTTTCAGGTAACTGAATTATCCAGGAATAATCCGGGATTAATGACACTTAAGAATGTGGATCTTTCTCCAGCAAGTTGGATGGCAGTTGCTTGGTACAAGTTATTAGTTCTTGCATTTGTAAGTCCAGCTTTTTTCCTTTCCATAAAAAGGTTGTAGTAATTGTATGGTCTTGATTGTTGATTAGGTACCCCATATATCATATTCCATCTCAGGGAAATGATAAGGACTTGTCAACGTGCTTCTTGACTTATCATACACTGTCATCATCATTCCAAGGTATCTTAATCTTGCACCGTTAATTTATTTCCACATTTTTGTCAGGCTTTCTCGATTTTCAAAGAACGAAGCATCTTTGTCCTAATTCTTTCAGTATCATTTTTTAACATAGTTATCCAAAATGACATGGAATTGCTGATATGAACTTTCCTGGGGGTAGCACAGTTTCAACTTCTTGCACTGCCATCCTTGTGTTTTATAACGTCCGATGCGTTACGATGTAGACTGAAAGCAGTGCATTTGATAATGCCTTTCTGATTATTGACGTAAATAGGTATTATACAGCTCCTACGAATGAAAATCAGGAGTTGATTGGGTTGTATACTTTTCATGGCTGTAATTCTTGTTTTGCTCATTGATGTTTGTTTCCATGCCTATCCAATGTAGGAACTTTTGGCTTGATTTGTTCCATGGCCTTGCAGATCAATCCACTCTTTGCTATACATCTATCTATTTTAGAGTCAATTGTTGTCACCTAATGCTTTTAAGTTTCTTCACCTTTGTTGGCCTTCGATTCTGCAGATTGTGTCAATGGGGATGATGACATTGAAGCAAATGGAGCAGGAAGTGAGCAAAAGGGAGAAGGAAATGGTGATATTTCCCTTCCCCCGTTTGGTCTGGCCACGTACAAAATGCAAGGGGGTCTTTGGATAAACCCAGAGACATCTGATGATGAAAGAATGATCTATCTTGAAAGTGCTGCTGGTTCCTGGTTGAAGCAGCTAAATGTCCACCACCATGATTATAACTTTTTTACCAGCTGTCACTGCACCATGTAAATTGGTTTGTGCTTTAACTTGTTTCCCTCCTAGCTAGGTTTGTGTTTCTCTAGTGATTCCGCAACCTCCATGAAAGCATTCCCTCTTCGACAGTTGTGACTGCTTTCAAAAACTAATTCGTTTGGATATTAATGTACAACTTTACTAAGCGTCCTTGGGATCGACAAGCATATATGTAAATGGTTTCAAAGCTAACGTATTTCTGAATAAGCCATGATTCCCCAAGAATCCAATGGCTTCTTGATCCAGAAAGTTTTGTTAGAGGGGGAGTTTGTTTTGTCATTTTGTGGACTGAGTTGGTTTCCTTCGCAAAGAAAGAGAAGATAATACAAGTGAGAGTTTGTCGATTGGCAACTTAGTTTCTTTTGTATCTTATTATCCGAACTTGTATAAGGATTGGTTTGTTAGTTTATCTGTGAAAAGGATTGTAAAATGTAAATGGTTTTGGTTTCTTTTCTTCTAGTTCAGAATGCACTTGCTACTCTTGAGAAAACTATGTGCAAATTACACGAAATTTGTTAATTATCGACCGTGTTTGAAACAAGATTGATAAAATTAAAAAGTTTGGGACTTAATTGATAATGGAGTTGTATGTTTGGGACTAAATTGAGATTTCTCCTTTCCTTTTTATGCATATTATCAACTACTACACTAAATAAACTGGGCTTCCAAGTAGTGTTTTATCTTTTCTCTTTCTATATATTTTTTATTTTAGCTTTTTTTCTTGTTTTATCCTTTAATTGATTGGTTGAGTTTTGAGTTGATTGTTATATTTTTTTTAATTCTATCTTCTACTTTTTTCTTTCCATGTATTTTTTCTTTTCATTAAATTTTTTTCTTTCAATTTTATTGTTTAATATTTATTTATTTTAAATTGGTTATCACAAATAAACATTTTGATATTTGATTACTACTTAATTTTGAAAGTGTTTATTTTTGTTATTGTATCGTTAAATAAAAAATATTTTTTTTAAAAAAAGCAAAATCTTTAAACCCAATGGAATCCATGATGCAGATTGCGAGTTTGAAAAGTTAAGCCGTAAAGCTCGGATTGTTCCAATATATTATCGTTTTAATAATAATAATAAAAAAAAGTCATCTTGATTTATTTTTTTAAAATTTAGGTCATGCTTTTACTAGTCATTCATGTTATTTTTGGACCCATCAAGTAGACTTTGTTACATATACACAACTCTCGTATGTGCTTATTTTAAAACAAAACTAGGCAAAGAGTCTGGTCGAGAGGTTTTACGGTTGATTTGTTGGGTCTGGTTTAATAACAATGCCAAATAGTTTCTTTTTCTTTTTTTAATTATATCTTTCAATTTTTTTTCCGATTGAATCTTTTTTGGATTTTTTTTTAATTTCATCATTCGATATTTGGTTGATTTTATATTGATTTTCATAATATATTTTAATTTGCTTTCTATAAGGTTATTGCAGTCTCAAACAAACATTTCAACCTTTTTTAGTGTTTAATTTTGAAAGCATTTATTTTTGTTATTGTATCATTAGGTAAAAAATAGTCGTTTTTTTTAATAAAAAAACAGAATTGTTAAATTCAGTAGAGTCCATGATATGGGTCGCAAGTTTGTCAGGTTAAGTCGCGAAGCCCGAGTTGATCTAATATGTCTCCATCTCAAAAAAATTTAAAAAAATATCATCTTGAATTTTTTTAGAAGCCAAACCATATTTTTTTACCATTTGTCAGAATTATTTTTAGAAATGTCAAGTCAACTAAGTAGTGTCATGACAAATTTTATGCAGGTTAATTTTAAACTTGAGCTACGCCAAGAGTTAGGTCGAGTTTATTGTGTACCCAACTGATTTCCTTCAATTTACATGTTTTTGCATATCCAAAGTGTCGAGAAATATTTCAACGATGAATTAAGAATTGATTTTGCAAAATAAAATTTTAGTTTATAGTTAAAAAATAAATTAAAAAGAAGTCCAAATTTAACACACAAAAAAAAGACTCCATTTAAACTTGGGGTCAAAAAACTTATGCTCCCTAAAGTTCCACTTTATATATTTGTTTGGTCCTTTTTTAAAAAAAAATTACATTTGAACCTGAACTTCATTTTTTTCACGTTGTAATCCTTGGATGTTGATAGAAGAGATTGCCTCAAAAAATTGAGAAGATAAAAAGTGCTTGGATAATCATATTCTAACCATCATAAAAGTTGATTTTAATATCAATAAGTTCTTTTCAAAAAGAGTTTGGTGGAGGTGTTCTAATTGTATGTTAACCATGATATAAAAAGTAGATCACAGTCTATTAAAGTTTTTTTATTTGTTTATATTTTATTCTTTAAAGCGATTAGAGTATGTTTTGATGTTGAAAATTTATTTATTGAGGTTTTTAGGATATTCTCCACGTGTTTTCATGTGAAAACAAGTTGAAAATAAATTATTGGGATCTAAAAACTCATACTTAAATTTTTGTACGCTTCTAAAGAAAACCAACCGGGCTCATGAGGTTAAGCTTCTAGATCCAACACTTCTTGATACTCGGCATGTGAGCTTAATTTTTTTTTTTTTACTTCTCATTACTTTTTTTCTATTTAAATTTTAATTAATACCCAACTCTTGTTTTTTTTTAATTATTTAGTTTATCTTTTAAATAGTGATTGAACTTTTTAATTATTTTTTTAATTTCATAATGCCTTATATAAATAAGTTGCTTGCAATTATTTTCATCTTGTATTTTTTATAAATAAGTTGTATTTGCATAATGTTCTTATAAAAATGAAAATCATTTGTTTTTAGCAATCAAAATTAACCACTAGAATAAAATAAATAAGAATAGGGGTAAAACATTTTCAAGTGCATCTATCTTTCACTTTTATGAGGAAAATTAGCTTTCCACTTTAGTATTTAAATATTATTAATTTTGTTTTAATTTATCAGTTGATATATGTTTTTGATTTATTTTATTAAACATTTATAATATATATTTTTTAGTTTTTAATTAAAAAAAATTATGATACCAAAAATAGATTTATAATTTTAATGTCTTCTTTTCTTGTTTTAAAAATTAACTTAAAATTCTATATGTAACACAATGTAGGTTATAGCTAGCTTTTCCCATGTTGGTTTTTTTTCCTTTTCTTTCAGCCTTAAAAAAATGTTAAGACATTAGGAATTTAAAAATTTGATGTATAATGGCCGAAACACTTTTAAAATACTTAAATGATGACATATTGGATGACATAATTTTCTTAAATAAATATTAAGACAACGACATATTGGATCGACTTAGAGCAATAAAGGTTAACATGTTAAAACCATGTAACCTATATCGAAACAAATTAAAAAAACTCAATTATAATGAACTAAATATTGAAGGATAAAAGTAAAAATAAATTTAAATTAAAACAAAACAAAAAAAAAGTGACCCAACTAAATTTATATCGATGGTCCGCACAACATCGCTTGCTAGGACAAATTTTTTCGAATGTAAGAAAAACAAAAAGTAAGGAGACATTAGGATTTCTAAAGAAGTAAAAAAAATTTGAGAATCAGGTCATTATGTCGACTCAGTTTAATAAGTTCATTTAATTTAATAACATAAAAAGGAAACCCTAATCTAATATTTCAAATTCATAACCGGTGAAATCTTAAACTTTGGCTCATTCAAAAAACTCAATTCACAACAAAAAAAAAAATTGACATTAACTCATGTTAACCTATTAAGTCCATGACCCGAGTCATTTGACTAGAAGCATCAAATTTAGAGAACCTCAAAGTCCAATTCTTAACTAATTAAATGTTGAAGAAACAGAAGAAGAATTGCACCAGATCCTAAAAGCTAATTAATGATGGACCCTAAAACCACACCTAAAAGATTCTCTGAACATGTTCGGTGCACCTTTGGATGGTATAACAATTAATTTTCGTCCTGTCCAAGGTTATTCTAATAGATAAATTTTTGTCCTACTAGAAGGGATAGAACAAACTTATCTATTGCTCTATACAAGGGTTAATTTAGTTGATCTAGTTCAACGCAAGGATAAAATAGTTATTATCAAAATTTTTAAACTTGACTTGGGGTCAACCCGGGATAAGGCTCGAGTTACTGGTCAAGAGTGTCAACCTGAGTTAGCTCAATTTTTTTTTTTAAAAAAATCAAAAAAAATCAAAGTAACTTTGTTTTGACATATATATATATATATATATATATAAAGTCAATAGATTTTTTACCTATGTTTTATTTTGAGTTGACCGGGTCGCAGGTTGACCCGAGTTTTTGATTGGATCAGGTTGGATCAATCATTCCTCTATTTTTTTTTAAATTCAGACCGGTCAAGACCTCGTGTCGGTCGAGTCCCGCTTAGTGTCTACCAAACATAAAATAAAACAAATTATTCAGGCCAATCAAATATATCAAACATGAAACAAGATATTTATTTATTCAGTTTTGTAGTTTTGTCCGATCTAATAATGTCCAATTTACCAAAACACTATTAACACACTTGATTTCTAGCTTTCAATATTCACCATTTAACCTTCTTTTTAGCAGTAGAATCTTGGACACAAACATAGATCAAGAAACGGAAAAAAGGAGAAAAGAAAAGTAGGAATTTATTTTTTTGTTTTAGTCTATCCCAACCACGTGACTCGCGCTCCACTGTGAGTTAAATATTTTTATTTTTTTATAAAAAAATTATATGTGCAGGTTTTTTCAATGCATTTTTGTAGTTCAAAAAATATAACAAATCAAAAAGTTTATGCATACATGTAATCAAATAAATTAAGAATTATGTGTGCTAATAAATAAATAAAAAATCATTAATGACACCTAGATATAGATCAAGATATTTAATGTTGAAAAATAAGACATTAAATTGATTGAATAAAATTAAAAGAAAAAAGAAATAACATGTAAGGCTATACATATTAAAAACATCATCTGAAAATAAACTTTTTTTATTTTAAAAAATGTAGTTTATCTATATAAAAGATTAAAAAAAAATTATAGATGAACCAGAAAAGCCTCTATAAAAATTAAACACATAAAAAAAATCAATATTATTTAAAAGATGTCATCTGAACAAAATAAAAGAGAGGAGGTTTTGTCCATTCTTTTAGTTTTTAGTTTTTTAACCGGTCACGTCACTTTATTTCTTTTCAATTACATTCTTTAAAATTATATTTTTATAGTAACCATGCTAGACCCAAACGTCTTGGGTGTGGCAGCCTTGCTAGCAACAGATGATGCATCGCTTGTCGAGGCAGACGATGTGTCGCTTGTTTTGCCCAGATTCTGGCCATTGTGGTTGCTGGGAAATCAGGGCCTATGCTATTTTTACCCAAAAACTTGTTTTGCAACCTATTCTTTACTTAAAACACCTATAAAAGACCCTAGAAACCATGACAAACCCAATCATGGCCTAAAAAAACCCAAAAAACCGAACTCAACCCGAAACAAAAAATGAACTTGAGCTCATATATGTTTTTTTCACAAAAATTCTTATTTTTGTGGTCTAAATCGGTGTTAACAACAAATTCTCTCTCTACAGTCAGAATCTGACGACCCTTCTCTCTCTCCTTTCTCAACCAGGAACCAAAAAATAAAAAAATAAACCTTTGTACCAAAATAGAATTTGAATAATTTCGAGTGACCGCAATTGTATAATTTGTGTGATTGTTTAAGTTGGAGGACAAAAATGAATGTTTTCAAAACTTATGGTACGTCACTTATGTTTGTCGTGCTTTTCATTTTAAGTCCCTCATTTTTCAATTCCACTATTTCATAAGAATTTGAAATCAATTGCTCCTTAAAAAGGATTTGATCACCTAAAACAAAGTTTGAGGATCAAATTGAAAAACAAATTGTACCATGACAAATGTACAGTGAAAATCCCATACATTTTAGTATATAAACTAATTAGATGGCCCGCGCTATGTTGGGGGCCAATTTTGTTTTATAAAAAATATCAAAAAAACCTAAGACCCAAAAACGTTGGGTCTAGTTGCAATGTCAAACCCAAGAGTAATATTTATAATATTAATTATAATACCAATAGTAATATTTATAATACAAATAATAATATTTCTAATATTAATAATAATATTAAACTTGTCTGACCCAAGCTCGTATAGTTTTTAATCCATTCAAATTAAATTTATGGTTTTTCTTCAATAGTAATAATATTTTATTTAAAATTTAACAACAACAACAACAATAATTGTGAATTTTACCCTTCAAATCAAATTTATGGTTATTTTTCAATATTAATAATATTTTTTCCAAATTTATTAATTATTATAAAAATAATAATATTTATAATACAAATAATAATATTTTTAATAATAATAATAATAACAACAACAACAAAAAATAATAAAATTGTTAGTATTAATAATAATATTAAACTTGTTTGACCCAGGCTTAAGTGAGTCTGATTGTAACAACAGGTCGAAGAGCTTTGGGCCCTTCTTAAGCGCTAGACCAAAGAGCTTTGGGTCCTGTTGCAATGTCGGACCCATTAGACTTGGGTCAAGATGTCGGACCCAGAAGCCTTGGGTCCTGACGCCGAACCTAGAGCCCTGGGTCAGGGGGGCTGCAAGACCCAATGGACTTTGATCTGCGTCCCTTACACTCAAGCAACTTGGGCTAGACACCCCTTTCTAGCCTCAAGTTTCTTGGGTCTGGAAGGGGATGTCAGATCCAAGTTAATAATAATAATAATAATAATTGATTTTATCATTCAAATCAAATATATGTTTTTTCAATTGTAATAATATTTATTTCAAATTTAATAATATTTATAATATTAATAATAATATTTAACCTGTTTAGTCCAAGTTTTTATAATTTTTAATCTCTTTAAATAAAATTTATGGTTTTTCTTCGATAATAATAATATTTTTTTAAAATTTATTAATGATTATGATGATGATAATAATAATGTTTAATTTTACCCTTCAAATCAAATCTATGGTTGTTTTTCAATATTAATAATATTTTTTTCAAATTTATTAATTATTATATTAATAATATTAATTATAATTAAAACAATAATATTTATAATACAAATAATAATAGTAAACTTGTCTGACCCAAGTTTAGGTAGATTTTGAGGCAATATCAGGCCCAAGAGCTTTAGACCTCTCTTAAACGCTAGCCCCAAGAGCTTTGGGTCCTGATGTCGGACTCAAGAGAATTAGGTACGATGCTGTACCCATTAACCTTTGATCCAGACACCTGACCCAAATGTCTTGGGCCTGGATGCCGGATCCAAGAGCATCAGGTCCTGACGCGGGACCTAAGAGATGTGGGTCAGGACGTCGGACCCTAAAGATTTGGATCGTAATGCCGGTTTCAAGAGCCTTGGATTCGGACGCTAAACCCTGGAGTCTTGGGCCAGGCGGAGCTACAAGACCCAAAGGACTTGGGTCTGTGCTCCTGCCACACCTAAGCAACTTGGATTAGGTGCTCCTTTCCAACCCCAAGTTTCTTGGGTCTGGAAAGAGATGCCAAACCCAAGTTATTAATAATAATAATAACAACAACAATAATTTATTTTACCATTCAAAGCTTTTATTGGATAGGGACAGGCGAGTTTACAAACCCAAACGCTTGTCTACAGAGACGAGCGGGTCTGCAACCAGGTACACGGATTTAGCTATAGCGTTTAGAGCATGACAACCATGCTTGACTCGAGTACTATATATCTAATAGCCATGCTATGCCCTAGTACCCGAGACCTGCAATCTTATCTTGCTCCAACAAAATCAAAACTAACTATTTTATCTTTAATTATTCTTTCAATATCAAATACATCTAGTAGAAAACACAATCTCACCTCGCATTACATCCTTAACAAGTTTTTTTTAACAAAAATAACTTTGTTATTACATATATGTATTTCGGTAATCAGTGAGAGTTGCTCAACACTTTTAATATATTGTATTAAAATGAGCCTGCTTCACTGAAATGTAACGAAACTGAAATGATCGGTCCATCTATATAGTCAAAGAATCCGAAAGTGTTAGATGAACACGCGTGTTGCTTTGCTTTGTTCCTCTCCTTATATTCTATTGCTCAATCTTTTCAATGCGGTGTGGAAGGAATCTAGAAAGGACAGGTCTTGGCGAAGCAAAAGCAGTGCAAATAGCCTCTCTGGAGAATACGGAGGGAGAAGCCGATTCTCTTCTTGAGCAAATTGTAAACAGTAGTGGTGCTGTTCCTTCTGTAATAACATTCTTTTCATTTTTTTTAAACTCCACCCCCACATGATTTATTGCTTGATTGATTCAGAAAACACCACCTTGCCTGCCCCCACAGTTGCCCATTTCTTTTTTCTGGGGTTTTGACTCGTTCTCCCTACGACTCCAACAAGTCAGCCAATCGCAGATTAACAATAACACTGTTTACTCATAGTGATTTATGCTGTGTTGCTGATCAAATCATTTGATCGAGTGAAAAGAAGAGAAGAAAGGAAGGAGTGATGTGGCCCGTGGTAGTAATATTTGCTGGTGGCTTTCTTTCTGGCCTGCTCACTCTTGTTGCTTTACAAGCTCTGGGTGTTTATGTTTTGATTAAAAGATTGAATCGAAAGACTCAACAACAACAAGCATCACATTCTTCTTCTCCTCCACATCATCAAGACCTCGATCCCCAACAGTCCCTTGATTATGCCCATAACAAGAAGGTATCTCTCTCTGGTATCTTTCAATTACTAACGTCTAGTTTTTTTACGTTTTCTTCCTTGAATTCTTGTCAAAATGCTATCTTTTATTTATTTATTTATTTGTTGCGAAAGAATGATGCTTTCTTGTTATATTATCTTCTTTTGATTTGGGTATTGATTGCTGCCAAATGGGGCGGTGGGGTTTTGGTCCTTTCTCTAATTGAATCAAATTCTCTGGCTTTGGGTGTTGCTCTTGGTGATTAACTAAGGCATGAGAAATTTTTTTTTCTTTAACTGTGTCTCAAAGAGAATGATTGTTCAACTAGCTTACTCTATTTCATATCAATACTGAATTGCTCATACATCTCTAATTCTCTACTATATTTTGATTTTTGGATCATGACAACAAAATAATCCCTATTCAACTTTCTAATTGCATGCCCTTTTATCCAACAATTGTATGGATTGTTGTCTTGATGCTGCCCTAGAAAGTGCACATGTCTCTCAGAATCATACAAGCTTTGTCTTTGAAGGACCTTCTAAAGAAATGTTCATCCATCATGCATAGATAGAGAAATGCATGTTCACACCACAATCATGCACATTTAAACTCATTGTTGATTGTGTCTTTTAGTAGTTAAAGGGTTTTTTTTTTCATTCGCTGATTTGCTTCTGTGACTCAGGGATATGTCTGGGTTCTTGATTCAGATCAGGTTCTGAAAAATTGGCCTGTGGAAGAAGTACAGAAAGATCAAAAGAAGAAAAAGGAGCTCCTTGAGGTCACTCCCATCCGAAAACAGGCAAAAATCAAGGACAGGTCACTTATTTTGACAGATTCAGGTGGCTCACATAGAGTTATTCCTTTGAAAGGTTGTGCAATAGAAGCTGTGTCAGCTACAAGCCTTCCATCAAGAAAATGGTAACTGCTGTCTTATGGGATTCTTTTGGTTGGCTACTATTACGCCATATAGTTTCACACATGCTAATTAATCAATTGCCTTCATAATGCTTTTTTGGGGTTGGTTTTGCTATTGACAAGTCAAGGACCAAAGACTTAAGCCTCCTACTTCTATGTGTGTTGATTTTTGCTCAGAATTTCATTTTGGAAAAGAACTTCAGCTTGATAGTTCAGAAATTATTTCTCATTCACTGCTCCATGTAGTGGTGCAACCATGGTTGTCAAACCGAGATTTGAATCATGAATTGGAAAGCTTATTTTTGGGATTGTGAATTGCTGATTCAGTAACAAATGAAAATGACATTTAAAAGATAAATAATGTTCTAAATATTTTTTAAATAAAGGGAGCTTTGATCATTTGCAAAACAAAGTATGCAACAAATCATTTATTTTTTTAGTTCTTAGTCGGTAAATGACCCCAAAGTCTCAAAATTTAACATATTGATCATTCTAAAGACTAAATAACTTATATATCTAAGAGCTATCTTCTAACTATGTAAACTACTAGATCTCCGAGTTTTAATAAAAAGTAATAGTCTCATTCTTCCCCAATGTTAATATCACCTTTTTCATTCTTGTTGTCTTTGGTACTCTTACTTTCTTTTACTCTTGCCTTTTTTTGTAAGATTTAATTTATAATTCGTTTCAGTCCCAATTAGAAATATTAATCAAAGAAAATTGCCTTAGCATTTTTATTCTCACTAATTTCACTTTCATTTTCTATTTTAGTTGACTCATAAAATTCAATGAACAATTCTGAATCAAACAGAATTATGACTGAATCATAGGATTCATGTACACCCGCGATTCATTTTTTATGTGAATTGAGACGAATCATGGGATTCTAATAACCATGGTTGCAACCATCAGGATTTCCATTACTCATAAAATGCTGCCAGTGTAATGGTTAGTGCCATTTAAGCAACCATGTTTGTTCAGGATGTCAACTTCCTTCTTGACTTCACTCATCAGTTTTAACCTGTTTGACCAGGGCTGAAATACTTGCTTTTGAAATCTTGCTGAAATTCCTTGCAACTCAGCTCAGTAGAATCAAAATTTGCATTTATTTAGTGTTAGAAATATGCGTGTTAGTTGATTCAGTAAAGAATAGCTCAAGAAGTTATGGTGTCTTTTTCACCCTTTATCTAAGGAGAAACATGACTAGTCTCTATTCCTATCACAGGGCCAAAAGATTTCCAATAAAAGTGGAAAGCAAAACATCACCAATATATAATGCAAGTAAGACAGTTTTTATATTTCTTGAGACATCCTGGGAGAAGGAGTCATGGTGTAAAGCCCTCCGTCTTGCTTCAAGTGATGACCAAGTAAAACTTAACCGGTTCATCAAGTTGAATGAAGAGTTCCTGCATTATTTGACATCCTTAAATACAGAATACCCTTCATTTATGAAACCCTCTGTTGGTTTCTATGTTGAGCCAATTGATAGGGCTGGTAGGTTTGATGGTTCTGAATCAAAGGTTCGCCTGTTTTGGAAAAAGCTTGCCAGAAAGGCATCAAAGAGTGGTGTAGAAAATAAGATGAGTTCCTTGTTAGGTCGTGAAGAGAGAAAGATTAATGATAAATATCATCCATCCCATGACCGAGCTTTTCCTGGTAGTGTGGGAAAGAATGATCCAACATTGAAGGCACCTATCACCTCCGAGGAAGAAAATATTTCATTACCTTCATCATCAACCAGTTCCCGTGCCTCAAGCCTAAGCCAGCTTCAAGTCATTTCTGATGCAGACGCTGATGAAAAGTTAAATGTTGATGAGGGAACACTCTGCTGGAACTTGATTATTTCTCGGCTCTTTTTTGATGCCAAAAGCAATGACAGGATGAAGAGTTTAACGCAAGCGCGGATTCAGGTCTATTATTTCCCAAATTATATTCAACAGCATTTAGTTTTGTCCATTGATGCATGTTAGATTCTGCTGAGTGGATGATGCTTTGCTTGTAGTTTTAATATCTGCAGTGGGTAGCAATTTTGGGGATTGGTCTATCAAATAATTTTTATTTTGATGTAAGAGCACTTAAGAATATAGCTTAAATATTGGTTATGATCCACGCTTATCATTCAGCCTTTTAGTGTTCACAAATTCCAAATGCTTGGATTTTTCCCTGCCCTGATTTAGACAGTAGATAGAACTCTTGCAACAGGGAATATATCCTGCTTCCATCAGAACTTGTGAACCATGTTCCATAGGCTAGGAGAAAATTGTTATAACATAATAGGTGTTCTTTGACGAATATGCACATGTTTTTTTTTTTTCCTTAAAAATGTACTCAGACATTGTTCTTTTCTGATTTTGGATCACAGAGAACTTTGTCCAATATGAGGACCCCCAGTTACATTGGCGAAGTCATATGTACTGATCTAAACCTTGGGAATCTCCCGCCTTATATCCATGGTATTAGGGTTCTTCCTACACACATGAATGAGGTATGGGCATGGGAAGTTGATATCGAATATTGTGGCGGGTTAGTGCTAGATATTGAAACAAGACTGGAAGTTCGTGACCTAGATTTGCAGAAAGGTGTGGTGGATACAGACGTGGGATCCAGCTCTGTTAGGGATGCTTCGTCAGACCTTCTGGAAGGTTTTGAACATCTTGGAAAGCAGTTGAATTTTTCTGAAGGGGCTGTTGATTCACGAGAATGGAAGGATGAGGGTAATCCTAAGTCTGGCAAGTATAGAAGATTCTTACTGATTTATATATGTCTGTTAGTTTGCAAGTTAATGCTTTTGAATATTACAAACTCACATGTACAGAAAAGAAAACCCTATATGATCCAAAAGTTGCATTCAAACTTTCGCAGTGATTCAGTTGTCAGATCTTGAAGATGCTGATGGGTGTCCTCAACTTTCATATGTGAAACAAAATACTGGAATGTTGCCTAACTGCTTTTTAACTTTGTAGTTAATTCAGACCACTGCTGTGGTAATATTATTTGAAATGATGTTGACGTGCATGCACATGGGTGGATGCATTCATTCATGCAAACAAGATAGCATCAGATTTCAATGTAAACTAAATCTAGGATCCTGTTCTTTGTCACCTAAAAAGCCCTAAATAAGGTCAAAATTTTTCAAGGTTTTGGTCGCTTCGCATTTCTATGTTCATGCAGGAAATGAGTTGGTGTCTTTCCATTAATGAACATTGCATAAACTCTTTTAAAGAATTGTGTCTTTGTATCCAGAAACAAACCTTCGAGCATGAGATGGTTATAACTGTTTATCCTAATTAAGATAGGTTCATGACATGCATGGGTCCTGGTCCATGCAATATCATCTTAAATTAGGAAGCAAGGAGGTAGACATGTGTCAGGATGATAACCATGTAAATTTTCTTTATTCCACTTATTGTAACAGTGTTCTCTATTCCACTTATTGCAACAGGCTTAATGGTCAATGCAGCTATTCATTGTTATTTTGGACAGGAGGAATTCTTAATTGACTGTTTTAATGGAAATTCACAATAAACAATACCAATTGAGCCTCATCTTTTCTTGCTACAGATAAATTAAAGGACTCTAAGAGTGGCATATCAACATCAACAAATGTATCTAGGTGGAAGTCCCTCCTTAATTCTGTTGCAAAACAGGTTTCACAGGTTTGTATAAAACTTTTTCTGTATATATAGGTTGTTCTACCTATATGCAAAGATACATATATCCTTATTATATGGCGTTTATCCCTTGAATTAGTTTGAATTCAATTGTGGTATTTGCCTGTAATTCAGTATCTTAGTTATGTTACTATTATCGACAATTAGGATATTTGTTTCCCACGAGTGTTTTTTTTTACCATCGGTCAGATGAGATCTCGCCACATGATACCTGTTATAGCTGCTTAATAAAAACAGTGTTCAAACAAAGACTTGCTATTTCTGTTCGTTGGCCCCTCAAGCTGTAGGCAAAATCATTTTAGCTAGCATTCTCTTATGTTGTTGTCTTTCTTCATTCCCCATTTGTTGTGCTTGGCATGTCCTTCTATTTTCTCAAAAGGAATATTGGATCTATGATGCTGTCTTCTATTCTTTAGCCTCTATTTCAACATCCTTTTTTAAGGGAATCTACTTCCTATGTTTATAATTTCATCTTAACCATGCGAAATTCATCATTGTAGAACTTACAAATTGATTTTCATGGTAAATTGTTTCCATCTTGATTGAAAACATGGAGAAGAAACTAATAAGAGTAATAAAAGATTACTTAGGTTGGTCATATGAGGTGGAGCCATTACAGATGTTGCATTATGGTTTTTGAAAGTGAGTCCTGGCTTTTTCATCACGTTATATGTATAGAACAACATTGAGGGTACTTGCAGAAGTCCCATTAATTCAAAGTGAACTTTCTTTTGCCAAGTAACTGATTGATTATCGATTGCAGGTGCCACTCTCTTTGTCAATAAGGTTAGGATCCCTTCGTGGAACAGTGCGATTACATATTAAGCCACCTCCTTCTGATCAGTTATGGTTTGGCTTCACATCCATGCCTGATGTGGAGTTTGAGTTAGAGTCTTCTGTTGGGGAACGCAAGATCACTAGTGGGCAAGTAGCGTTATACCTGATCAATAAATTTAAGGTATGGAACTTCCTTGTCGCATAGGACTCTTAACTATTATTTTAATTTTCCTTCAACACATAAGCAGTCAGTCATTACATGGGTCGCAATGTTGCATGACATGATGTCTGCATTGATGAGCATGCAGCTCTAAGCAATTATCTCTCTTCCTCCCTTTGCAGTCAATTTCATCTTTTAAATTGCAGTAGTTTCTTTTTTTCCTAACCAAAAGAACCTTGACCTAGCCAGAAGTTCTTTTCCTTTCTGAACGGATATTGCAAGTGGTTCCATCATTGCAGTGAATCATAATCTGATTATAATACTCAAAAACTTCGAAGACTATTTATGGAGTGTTAGATGTTTGTGTTTTCTGATGGAGGCATGTTCTTATCACAACTCCTAGTCCCCTGTATTTGCCTTCTTTGTTTTTGTTGAGTTGGAAAAGTCTAGGACCCTTATGTGAGATTAACACCTTGCCTAAACTGCCTTTCAGATGATCAGTTTGTGAATCTCGGAATTGTTGTCAATTGTGATTTTCTATTAGGTTGCTTTTAGCTAGTGTTTGGAATTTTTGGTACTTCTATGGAAATAAAATATGATGAATGATAGATGCAAGGTAGGTTCATCCGATGCTCCTTTTAATAATGCAGGCTGCAATCCGGGAGACAATGGTTCTTCCAAATTGTGAAAGCGTGTGCATTCCCTGGATGTTAGCAGAACAGAATGACTGGGTCCCTCGAAATGTTGCTCCTTTTATATGGATTAATCAAGAAGCCGCTAGTGATAATGTCGCTGCACTTGAACTACTGAACTCCCAACTTGATGCAAAAACCAAGATTGAAGCTGGCAGGGAAACCTCATACGATCATCCAGAAAGCAAGCATCAAAAAACAAGGAATGCTGAAAATGTTCAACCACCATATTCTGATTCTTCAGATGATTTGACTCAAGCATTAAGCTCTAACAAGCCATCAATGAAAAATGACAAGTCATCGCAAGATCTAATAAGTCCTTTGTTGGCAAACAGTGAAGTGCAAGAAACTGGCCAAAACAGCTCAGGGTATGCCTCGGAAAGTCAATCACCATCTAGGTCTCTGATATCTCTGGAAAAACAGACTCGTTCTGTTGAAGAAGACGATTCAAGACCAAAGAAAATGGGAAGGAGGGCGAAGATGCTTGATCTAGGGAAGAAGATGGGGGAGAAATTTGAAGAAAAGAGGCGCAATATTGAAGAAAAGGGTAGGAATATCGTTGACAAGATGCGAGGACCATGAAAATGCCAAAACAAGTAGACTGTTGGGAGAGACAAGAAATGGTGGCAAATACTATTTTCTTCATTGAGGAATGAAGGCATCGATCAGTTCCACATAGATGGTATCTATTTTTTAGGTTGAGATAAATCCTTGGGTACAGAAATTCATTTACATTTATTTCATAAAGAATAAGATACAGCGAGGAGGCTAGAATTGACAACAAAAATAGGTATATATAGAAAGCAACTTTAGGCCTTGAGTTTACATAGATAGGTCTTTGTTGGAAGAGTGACATGACTAGTTATAGTTAACAAAACTCTAAAACATGTGGGATTTCTACTATACATGCACTGTGGATCAAAAGACAGTTAAGTTAATTGTGAACTTGCATAGTTGCTTTTCACGGCTTTTGATTGTTGCTCTGCCTTTTTTGGGCTTAAAGAGAAGATCTTTCTATTTTTTTGCCTTCTACGGCTCCACTTTTCCTTTTAAGATTTTTTAAGTCATCGGCTTGCAAAGAGTTTAGAAAATTATTATTATACTATACTATATATTAAAATGTATGGGAAAAATGTTGTAGATTTACTGTATATATAGCTACATTGTCATGTGGACAACACTGTAGTCATAGAGTATTTGTACTGTGAACGATACTGTAGCATTTTATAGGGTGTTTTTTTCCTGTGTTTTTAGTTAAGAATTGCGGTTGGGAGAGTTGTTTTCTCTGTTGAAAGCTGCCAAGTCTGGCTTGACAGCTAAATCCCAACACTGTTGGGTTTGGCTGACAGGTCAGACCCAAAACACTTTTAAAAAGTGTCAATAGCGTTGGGTCCTGTCTCTTAGCAAAATCCAACAACATTAATTTTTTTAATTTTTAATTTTTAAATTATTTTGAATTAAATAAGTTGACCCAAGAAATTTGAAAATTTTTAATTTTTTTCTTTATATTAAATTAATATTTTTTTTTATGTTTTTGTATTATTTCTTTTAAAAAATATATTCAATTTTTATTTTTTTTACTGTAAATTAATTTTTTTTAATGTTTTTGTATTATTTTTTAAATAGTTTTTTTTTAAAAAAATATTTTGAGATTGTGTCTGACTGCTAAGCGAGACCCAATAAATTTAAAATTTTTTAATTTTTTTCTTTACTTCAAATTAATTTTTTAAAGATATTTTTGTACTATTTTTTTTAAATATTCTTTTAAAAAGAATTATAAGCCAGGTCTAAGGCGATTTGGTCCTGCTTACTCCAGGACCCAACGCTAATGGGTTAGGCTGGACTTTAGAAACCAACTCTAAAGGGTCCTAGGTCATGCCTAATAGCTGGACAAAATAAAATTGAGCCTTTTACTCACTAGGACCCAATAACGTTGGGACTTGCATACCATCGTGACCCAACACCCAATTGGACCCTGTTGCCATTAAGATCCAACATCTTTGATCCATTTTCAACTAGGTCCCAACCTTACCTCCCATCACACCAGGACCCAACAACGTTGGGCCTTGCCTCCCTCCACTAGGACTTTACAGCTTTGGACCTTGATCCCACCGGGATCCGACAACGTTGGACCCTGTATACCACCATGACCCAACATCAAATTGGGCCCTGCTACCACCACGACCCAACACCTAATTGGGCCTTGTTGCAACAACGACCCAATGCCCAATTGGACCTTGCTGCCACCACGACCAAACATATTTGAACCCTTTTTGACTAGGACCCAACAGCAGGACCTAACCCTGCCTCCCACCACACTAGGACCCAATAACATTGAGCCCTGATTCACTGGGATCCAACAACGTTGGGCCCTGCCTACCACCATAACTCAACGCTCAATTGGGCCCTGCTGCCACTAGGATCTAACATCTTTGAGGCCTCCCTCTCTCCGAGACCTAACAACTTTGGGATACTGGGTCCAGCAGCGTTGGGAGGGTCTATTGCATTTAAAATCTGGGCCTGTAATTGGCCCGGAGTAAACCAGTAGACTCGCTTGATCAACCCAGAACTCAGGTGACCCGACAAAAACATGGAAGGGACCTTTTTTTTTTTCAAATGTGTTTTTTATCCTACTTTAGACTTTTTTTTTTTCATATTTTCCAGTTGGTTGCTAACTCATTTCAAAGTTCACTATATAAATATTAGAAGAATGCTTTATTTTTTTCATATGGGATTTGAAGTCCTTTAATGTATATGATCTATGTTCACAAGATAAAAGTTATGTTTTGTCAATATGGGATAATAAACCTTTTTGGTTTAAATAATCTTTTAAACTTAATTTTTTACAACATGTATAGCCTATATCCATATGGATTGTTTTTTAATTTTTTCATATAAAATATCAAAACATCAAATATTTTTTTGAAATTTTTCTAGGTGACTCGGGCCTTGGCCGGGTTTATTTCATTCAAAATCCAGCTTGCAATTGGCCCGAAGTAAATCGACCGACTCGCTATGTCTACCCGAAACTCAAATGACTTGACAAAAACCCAATAAAACCATTTTTTTTAAAATGTGTTTCAGTTGATTACTAATTCATTTCAAAGTTTATTATATAAATACTAGAAGAATATTTTTTTTTTTTTGCAATGTGGGATTTGAAAACCTTTAGTGTATATGCTTCATGTTCACAAAAAAAAAAGTTATGTTTTTACAATATGAGATAATAAACCCTTTTGGTTTAAATACTTCAACTTAGAAGAATAAGATAGTATCTTTCCAATGTGAGATAAAAAGTCTTTCGAAATAATCTTCGAAACTTAATTGTTTACAACATTTATAGCATATATCTGCATGAATTGCTTTTTAATTTTTTCATATAAAATATTAAAACCTCAAATATTTTTTTCTAATTTTTCAGGTTGACCCGAGTCAAATTGTGTAACCCGGGACCCGACCCCTTTGTCAGGTCAAACCTCAAATCGAGTTTAAAAACTATGGTTGCCGTGAAAATATAACTTTAAAGAATACAATTGAAAAAAAATAAAGTGACGTGACTTGATAAAAAACTAAAAATTTAAAAAATAAACAACACCTCCTCTCTTTTATTTTGTTTAGGAGCTTCTTTTAAAAAATATTGATTATTTAACCCATGATGGAGTGCGGGTCACATAGTTAGTAAATACTAAAAGATGTATGCTTCATTGTTCACCTGACATTTAATTGTGGATTTTGTTAGTGATATTTTTTTAAAAAAATTCAGCTTTTTTTTTGCGAACAATTGACTCTTTTTTAGTCTTAATTAAAGCTTAATTGTATTTTTTTGAGTGACGGTTGAATTGAAAGATAGAGGACTAAAGTGATAAATGTGGGTAAATTAAGGGTGACTTTACAATTTATTTGAAAATTTTATTTTCATCCCTCATCCTTTTCAATTTTGGTATTAATTTTTTTTTTCTCTTTTTTAGTTTTTATTTTTTTATGGAGGACAAAAAGAGGTCGCTAAATTTTAATTTAGAGAGAGTTGCTGATAAGGAAGATACGACCACTAAAATAATTTTTTTTATTGTCAAATAGTTCCATATAACGAGGAAGGGTTAAGATTAAGTGTTTTCTTAACTTAAAAACAACTTAAAAAACAGATTTGAGCTTACAAATATTTTGGGTATCGGGTTGATTTTAGGATTTAGACATTTTTTTTCTTTGTGTTTTTGGAGGCTATGAATTGATTTAACAAGGTTTCTAAGGTGTTTTCTAAGTGTTTTTAGTAAAAAAGAGGTTGATAAAGAGTTTTTGGGTAAAAAAAATGAACCTTGTTTTTCCAGCAACAAGTGGTTGAATTCTAGGATTTCCCGATGACGCGTTGTCTAATTTTTTTCCGAACAATTAGGCGGCAAATACCCCTATTAAACTTAAAAAAAACCCGCACGTGTAAGCCTGATTTTGCAAGCTTCCGTGTGGGCCTTTTCTTAATTGGGTCAGGCGCTAGGCTTGACATACCAGCCCAACACCTGACCTCATTTTTTTTTATCTTTCAAAATCTTGATTTTTTTTATATTAATGACTTTTTTATATTTGTTTTTTTAATAATTTTAAATTTATATTTAGATTAATGGGTTTTTTAGCCTTTGTTGAATAACAATTACTTTTTTAATTACATTAGGCGTGTTTAATTTTTTTATGTTTCATTTGTATTTTTTTAATATTTTATATAGATTAAATATTATTTTTTTATAATATTTTTAACAAGTGCAATTCTACATAATATTTTTTTCCGTTTATTTTTTTCAATAAATTTTATGTGTATCATTCTCTATTACTAATTTATTAAACACGAATAGGTAAATGAACCGTGTTGTGATATAAATATTTTGATCTATATTGGTATCTTAATTTTTCTAATTATTTTTTTATTTATCATTAATTACTATTTTTTTTCATTTATTTATATAATGATTTGTGATATATTTAATTGGATGCGTGTATAAGTTTTTCAATTTATATTTATGATTTTTTTATGTAAAATACAACATTGATGTATTGGTGTTTTCAATTTGATCTTTATTTTTATAATTTCTTATTTTGTTTCCTTAACTCTTTTATAAAAGTTTTATTATTTTTAATTTTACCATTTAATTAAAGTTGATAATATATATATTTTTATCTTCATTGATTGCTTTATATATATATTTATTTATTTTTTTAAAATTATTTTTAATATCATTTGGATCATCTTCTTCTTGTTTTTTTTCCTTTTTAATTGAAACTATAAATCGAAGCATTTATTTAATTTTTTAAATATAGTACTAGTTTGGGCTTCGATGCCTCAACTGTACAGTGGACTGGGCCTTTTTCGTCCTTGTCTTTTCTTCTTTTTAATTGGACCCCTTCAATTGAATCTTATTGTAGGTCCATTTATTATTCTGGGCTAATTTTTATTTCGTAATGCAATCCTAAGAAAGTAACAGGCAGTAACAGGCTAACAGCTTGTCTTACCTCTTACTCTAGTTAGATTCGATACGAGGTTCAGTTCGTAATCCTGAAGTCCAACTGGGCCTCCGTCTTCGTCTCCGTCTCTGCCGATTGATAAGAAGAGGAGGAGGAGGCATGGTGATGGTGATGAGGTCTATCTCTTCTTGCCTGACCTTATCTCAGACACCACCACCACCACCACCACCACCTCCCCGACCCCGTGCCTCTGATCATCTCTCCACACAAAAACAATGCAAGAGAAACTCGAGGAATTATTGCATCACGAGGCCCCAGATACTGCCTCCTCCTCCTCTTTCTAGGGATGCTTTAGGCTTCAGGGTCTTCGTGCTTTCTGATTTACACACCGACTACCCAGAGAACATGAATTGGGTTAAGTCCTTATCAACTAAGGCCTACAAAAATGATCTTCTTCTTCTTGCTGGCGATGTCGCTGAGACTTACCACAACTTTTACTCCACCATGTTCATTCTCAAGGATAGATTTCAACATGTCTTCTATGTTCCTGGGAATCATGATCTTTGGTGTCGCTCCGAGCCTGAGGGCCACCCATATTATGTAAGCAATCTTGTTTTAGTTTCCCTCTAGCCATTTAACAATTTTACTTTTCTTCTCATTTTTTTTCCCTTTTCCTGAATTACTAAAGAAATGCATTTCAGCTTGATTCTCTAGACAAGCTGAATAAATTGCTTGATGCATGTAGAGGACTTGGAGTTCAAACCAGACCAATGGTGTTATATGGCCTCGGAATCGTGCCTTTGTTTTCTTGGTACCATGAGGTAATTGGGGTGCAAATCCTATTCCTGATATTTTTTTCCCTTCTGCTTCTAAACTAAAAAGTGCCGATGGCTGGTCAATTCAATGGCTAATGCTTTCATCATGCACAACTTACTTTCTTGCAGAGTTTTGATAGAGAGATGGACATTGCTGGCATACGAATTCCTTCTTTGGAGATGGTGATTTAATTTCTTATATGCTCGTAAGATTTAAAAAACATGGATGGCAACAAAATCACCATCTAGAATTTGTATAATTATGATGTTTGACTTAACTTTCATATGGATTTAGATCTGTTTTCATACTGACATTCCCTCTGTCCTTCATCAGTAAAGGAAAATGGAATTGTCATATTGACAATCTAATATAGAGTAGATTGAGTTAATCAATCTTAGATACCTAGATGGCTGGCTATTTAGCGCCTGATTTTCTCAAGCTTTTCCATATTGAAAAAAGACAGTATTTGATTATTTATCTTGGTGCAAAATTTTATACTTGCAGCATCTAAATGCTTAAAACTTGAAGTATCTCAGAGTCTGGGAATTGATAGGAGCTTTAGGGGTTGGTTCATAGTTTGGGAGTTTCAGTGCTGGTCGTTGTAGATCTAACCATTTTAAGTAAAGAGGAAAGGATGAAAGCAGAACAACCTTGCATCACACTTAGTCACTCACTAGAGTGAACCTCTAGGTGTTTATGTAGGTGATTCATTCTAACAAGACTATGTGGATGCTATTCTTTGGGTTTGTTTTGAACTCCTTTCACTTGTTCATCTGCCTTTTTATTTGTCTGGTTTACTTCACAATCAAGTAATTTATAGTTTGTGACATTGTAAATGCTCGTAATTTTTTTTGAGTTGTGTATATCCATTTAATTTGTTCTAATTGTAGGCATGCAAGGACTTTCATGCATGCAAATGGCCAAGGGAAATATCAAACAGATCAACCTCTCTTGCCTCGTACTTTGATGCAATGAATGAAGAAAATGAGGATGCAGTCAAGTTAATCAAAAATACATGCACTCAAATAATTACATTCTCTCACTTTCTTCCCAGGTTAGTTGCTCTGAAACTTTTATTGCAATACTCAGAAATTGCTTCTTAAAACTAAAAAATCCCCACAAACTATGAAGCTTGCTATTGTTTTATATCTATTCTTGGAACCCCAGTGCTATTTTTTTTTGTTAGTTTTTTTTATCATATAAAGATTCATCTTCTTATAATTCTCTAAATCTAACTCCTGTTCATTAAGGTTGGATGCGTTTTGCTCAGAAAAACTGGAATATAAATAAACATCCAATGACTCAAAGCCACCACTTAGCATTTAAGATTTTCTTACTATACAGAGTACATCATTTATCACGCCCTGTTCTTAAACCCAGGCAAGAACTCTGTCCAGAGAAAAGGATGCTATTTTATCCGAACCTTCCAAAAATCATTGGTTCTGATTTTCTGGAGGTTCGCATAAGGTCAATACATGGAAGTGAGGGGAATGCTTCTGCATGCCATGTGTTTGGTCATACACATTTTTGCTGGGATTCTGTGCTTGATGGTATAAGGTAAATCCATTCCTCTGACGCAAAAGTTTTAATTACTGTATCACTCAGTTTTTTTATGTCCTTGGTGCATGAAGAAATGATATAAGATGAATATTTATTCCGTGTTTGCTGAATTGCAAACTTGAGTTGCAAAGAGTGAAAACTCAAAGAGAGTAGAGACTAATATTATTTGGAAAATTAGAAGAATTGTATCATGTTGAGATGCACTCTATCTTTTAACAGAAACTATATGACATTTTGGAAGGATATAGGAATATAAAATCTGTTCAATTCCCAAATTCTAGGTGATAGAGGACAGGTTTGTGGGACTGTCTTGAGGGCTGTTTTAGGGACTGTGAATGTTAACATGAATTGTCGGACTTAAAAGGTATCTATATTGCAAAAAAAGGAATTATGAACCTAAGAATGTGTACTATCCTATGGTGGAGGCGGGTTCTATCCCCATGTATGCGATGTAAGAAGATTTTCTATATGCTGAAACTGCTAAGAAAGACAGTATGTGCTGACCTTAGGAAGGAGGTCCCATGGATACATGATTGATTAGTAAGTGGACTTCTGTGGGGACAAAAAATTTCAACTCATGAGGAGATTCACCTCACTTTTAATTGCGCAGTCCTATAAGAAATTATTGCTTAGAATCATATAAGGAAATCCAGGGGAGTCGGATGCTAACAAATTGAGGAATTTGTCCTGATTTAGGCCTTAACAGCGTTAGGAAGATGCAGCTATTGATTCTTGTAAAGAGCTGGTGTTGTCGTCAAGTTTAGCAAGGATGGTTAATTTCAGGAGTCAGGACTGCACGAGGAAAGACTCATTTCCCATACATTATTTTCATGGAGCATTGACTAGATTGTGAGCTTGGCCCCCCGTGTGTAGTTTTCTTATGGAACCTTCTTCAAAGGAAAATGATGTTAAATTTCTTGAAACTGTTAAAGAAAAAAAATCTGGTGGAACATCAGCATGCCAACGGCAGAAATTGTGCCTGAAAATGGGAAAGCTTGTCCCCCATTTTCAGCTATAAATAGAAAGGTTTAGAGAGGGCAGAAAGAACAACAAACATAGCAAACATGTAGAAAGAGAGCTGCTTTAGGGGAAGCAGAAGGAGCTGCCATAATTGGAAGCAGCAGCTGCAGTTTTCCAGCAGAGATTGTAGTTATATAGCAGCCTATTGCCATTGTAGATTTCCGTGTTTGCTATCCCTTCTCCCTAAACCTTTCTATTTATAGCTGAAAATTGTTTGGGGGGGGGGGCGCAGACTTCCCGATTTTCAGGCACAATTTCTGCCAAATCTACTTTTCTAATTTGTAATAGGCAAGGTTGATTACTAAGATTAAATCATTCATTTCTTGGATTTATGCTGAAGATAACTGGATCAGATCGGGATCTGGCTTTTAAATGAGCTGAGAGATGTTGCCTATGTGAATAGTTGCAGTAGGTTATGGAACTGGTACCTGAACTATTGGATTAAGTTAATTAGAGCATAGCCTTTTGGAGCTCCGAAGCTCCTTGGAGTTGAATATGACATGTCAGTGTTGTAGGCAGATCTCAGGGGATGCATAAAAGCACCTCTGATAGGTTAGACAATCAAGTTAAGCTTTTCAATAGTTTCAATATAATTGTAGTTTAGCTTCATACCTTCTGTGGGATTCTTTTTCCTTAAATCATGATTCCATGCATCTTATAGGGGATGGACATCAAAAAGTGAAAAATAAATAAAAAGAAGAGTATAGTATATTAAAAAGTTGTCTTAGATCCAGGACATCCTATGAGATGGTGGATCGATCAGATGGGTTCAAGAATGGATAGCCTAGGTGGCATTCATCTAGATTTAGTGTTATAATCGTTAGAGTTCAGGATAGAAATAGTCCAAAATGCAGGGATACCCCCCCCCCCCCTCTGTAACTCTTCAAATTATTATTTTACTTGCGTATTAAGAAAAAGGGAAGATCATCTTTCCTTTCAACACCGGCATTTTGGTAATATACAAACTTGGTATAATGATACCATGCATAAGAGAGATTGGGATGAAAATGTCCAAAATGCAGGGATACCCCCTTCAGTAACTCTTCAAATTATTGTTTTTTTGGATTGACCACAGCTAAGAGATGCCTTAGCTGTGACAATAGTGAGTATTCTTGACTTCTGAAGTGATACTTCAGACGATTAAAAAACATTTTTAGGAAGGAAGAGAAGGATATACAGGCACATCAATCTCATCAAAACCTCTGAAATTAATGCAGGTATATACAGGCACCTTTGGCTTACCCTAGAGAAAGGAAGAGAAGGATGAATGGAGGTGAAACTTGGCTGCCATTTTGTGTCTATTCTGGTGGGAAGTTTGCAGATAGACTATCACCTTGTTATTGGTCTGATTATTATGCCGCTCATCCAAGAGCACCTCATGTCACTGAACTTGCTCCTTGGGTAGCCAGATTCTATAACCGAGCATAACACTCTCATTCATATTCTACAATGATAAAGTATATATAGGAATACACACATTACATTTCATTTCCATTGTAACATTTAACTAGTTGTATACTCTCTGTCCCCCCCGGTGGACAGTTCATTGAAGTAGTGCCCCCACACAGCGGGACATCCCCCAGTCCATTGAAGTAGTGTCCTCATTCTGTGTGCGCGCTGCTACTGCCCTGAAAAAATTTGCGCATATGACTAGGAAAAAGAAGCAATAGGATTACGCTTACCCTAGTAGCAGTAGGAAGACGAAAGGCAATAAAATACAGTAATAGAAAGCGGCTGTAACGCCTTTATTTCCACGCATCATAATTCAAGGCCTAGGCTACACTTGACAATAGACAAACTCCTCACGATCACAATGTTCCAGACCCAAAAGGCAGTGAAAGACACGAGACACCGAACATACAAAACAAGGTAAAGTAATTACAGACAATATATGATGCAAATTTGATAGAAGAAGACGACTAATAGTCTTCAGGAGCCAGGGGCTGATGCTGATGAGCATGGCGAGGTACTGGCTCTGTGGGGATCACAATGTATTCATAGATGAGTGCTGCCAAGCCTCCTCCAAGGAAAGGACCAACCCAGTATATCCAATGGTTTCTCCATCTCCACCCAATTAAAGCAGGCCCAAAAGCTCTTGCTGGGTTCATAGAGGCCCCATCAAACGGACCACCAACCAAGATATTTGCCCCCACAATGAACCCAATTGCTAGAGGTGCAATGATCCCCAAGCTTCCCCTTTTAGGATCAAGGGCTGTTGCATACACTGTGTAAACCACTCCAAATGTCAGTGCCGTTTCCATTAGAAGCCCATGCACCTCTCCATCTCCTGACTGCACATGGAACCCTACTGGTCTCTGCAAAAATCAAGAGCCTAGTTATTTTATCACTGAGAAACGAGTGAAATCAGTGACAGAAAATGTCAAAACAACCTATAATCAAAGGCTGCTAAATGTCTTACCATGCCATTGGTGACAAGCCTCAACAAGAGAGCTGCGACAATAGAACCCAAGAGCTGGGCAACCCAATAATAGACAGCTCGAATAACCGATATCCTGCCACCAACAAGTGAGCCGAAGGTAACAGCAGGGTTTACATGGCCACCTGATATGTTGATGCTGGATGCCACAGCGGAAAACAGTGCCAATGCATGTGCAAGTGCAACCACTACGAGCCCGGAAGCCAGTGGCCCGGTTTCCTTGTACAACTTGTCTGCTTGCAAAAATAATCAAGATGATCGATGAATTAATGTTTAGTTCGAAGTTAAAGGAAAAAATGGTTGAAAGCAGAAAGTAATACAAGAGATTGAAAATGTATATATACTTATGCTGGTGATGGCGAGGGATAATATTTAACAATATAAGTATTATAACCCGTACCAAGAGCAAGGACAGAGCCTTCTCCAGCAAAAACAAAGACGAAAGTGGAGACAAATTCAGCCAAAGCGGCTCTCATGGAGTCGGGGTGGGTGGCCTCATCAGCCCTCCCAAATGCATGTCTGCGAGGCATGGTGTCTTTATTACTTAGGTGCAATTGCTCTTCCTTCTTGTATTTTCTTCCCCTCCCTTTTAGGACTCCTCCGTAATATATGTTGTTAAAGCTCAGGGGCCAGCATGCGTCCAAGAAAAGCCCACAAGCTAGCTAGCTAAATTAAGTGCTAGCACTGAAGGCGGTATCAATATGGTCTCTGATCTTGGCTAGAGACGAGAAGGGAAGAGTGGTAGAGAGTGGCTAGCTAGCTAGGCAGATGGGTTGATGCATGGATGAGAAGTGGGGGTGTTGAAGCTTAAATCAGCCAAAGCGGAGTTGGAGCCATATGTACACTTGGGGAATGGCAATGAGTCCATGTTGACACGTAGGGTTATAAGTGCTGCCTCTTCACTCCAAGTGGAGCGGTTTCCTTCTTTCTCATAATACCTATCACTTCTCTTGTGACAATACTTGCTTTCTAAGTTCTTGTCTTCATATCACATACATGTATATCCTCTTCAATTCCATCCTTCAGAAATGAAGTTGTTTGGGTATAGGTGCAAGCTTCCACCTTGTCTAAATTAAACCATCATTGTAATTGGTTACCCTCAGTGCGTCCAGGCCAATCCTGGAATGCTATACCGCTACTGCTTGCATAGGTCGTGGGCTCACTGCCATGGTCAGCTATATGCTAGATCTTGTCGATGATACTGGGTGGACTTGGGCTTTCTTGACATATTCTTGGGCTGATCATTGCTTCAATTTCCATGTTCATCTTTGTTGGTCCGATTCCACACCAAACTGGCTAGCCAACGATTTCGGAGAGATGATTCTTTGCTTGCATTAGGCCCCTTTGCTTTTCTTTCCCAATTTTCTACACCATCTATGCGCGACTTAATCCAACATTTATGATAAATTAATTGTTGGGATCATATGACAAAGGTAATGAAACAATTGGGAATTCATTAATTGTGTTCTGCAGAGTTTAAACTGATACATTAGAAGATCACAACCAATATTCAACACAAAAATGTCAGTTTGAATAAATCAATCTGATTACACTTGATCTTGTAGTGTGCTTAAAGTTGAAACGTAGAGCACTGTATATTTCTACCAACCAATCCTGCCGTTAGTCAGCCTCCCTGCCGCATGGTTAGCTTAAGTTGAAATCAGCTCCAAGTCATGACATTGCAAGCATGGGCATCCTTTCCTTGCGATGGTCACACCATGTAAGGCCCAGTTATCGCCAGAATGGGGAATTAGCAGAGCTTCAACATATTCTCTTTCTAGTCATTTCCTCGGTTTGTTCGATCAATCTCCTCTATCCTTATCAATACTTCACTCATCTTAGGCCGTTTTTCTGGTGCCATATCTGTACACTGCAGAGCTATCTCTGTCAGCTTCATCATCTCATTATGCCCCTCTCTTGAAGCCAAGATCTCTACATCTAATATGTCTGTTGACCAATCATTATTCACTACCATTCTAACCCAATCAGAAAGATCATCTGCTATTTCATAGTTTCCTTCTGGTGAAGTCCCTCCTGGAATCTTCCCTGTTATGACTTCTAATAGGATAATGCCAAAACAGTATACATCAGCTTTGTGTGTTAGCTTCTTTCCTTGGCAGAATTCCGGTGACCTGCCAACAGCTAGCATTTCGGATAATTTCCGAGAAGGCAGCAGAGGCAAGAAGCCATAGTTTGTCAGCTTAGAGTGGTAGCTGTGGCGATCTCTGTGGATTAGTACATTAGATGATTTGAGGTTGGCATGTGGGACCTTGTGAGAAGGTAAGGACTGGTGAAGGAAAGCCATACCCTTGGCTATGTCTTTGATTATCGAAAATCTTGCAGCCCAATTCAGAGGGATTCTTCCAACTCCTCTATTCTCTAGCAGCCACAGGTATAATTTGTCAGAAGACAAAGTTGTTATAGCTACGTAGTTCCTTATCATATTAATGGCATATATGAATTTGGAGTATCATAATTTAACACACATATAATTAAGATGATGGAAAGGGAGAGGACTTGAACTAACCATGCAACAGCTCAAATAAACTTCCACCAGGTACGAACTCATAGACAATCAGCTTTTCCTCCTTGGAATAGTAAAAGGAGATTATCTGCACAAGGTTTTCATGCCTCATCTTTCCCAGAAGCTGCATCTGCTGAATAAATTCCTTCTTGCTCAAGCTGTCCATGTACTCTACTCTCTTAACGGAAATGACAGCACCTGATTCCAGGTTTGCTTTGTATGTGGTGCCAAGTTTCCCCTTTCCTAACACTTCCGCAGATGCCCTTAGTAAATCATCCAAGTCAAAAACAGGTATATTCTTGTCAAAAAATTGTAACTCTACGCTTCTTTCAGGATCCTCAGCACTTCGGGAATACGCCGTTTTTTTGTCTGTCCACTCTGAAGAACCATCTTCCCCTATTTGAATTTGAAACAATAATACAAAAAAGGAATTTAAAAACCTATGCTGTAAAAGAACGGAAACATATAATCAATCATGAAGCAAATTCAGGATAATTAGTATATAATATACCTGCCTGATGTTCTTTTGGTGTTTCATTTTCTTGTGCCTTCTTATAACAACACAAGAAAACAAACATGACCATCAATGCAACAAGGGTTGATACAACCGCAACCAAAACAACGATCCAAATTGGAAGCTTCCTTCTCTTGCTCTGCGGTGGACTTATGGGAGGAGATGGAGGCGGTATAAGCTGAGCAAGAGGCAGAACTGGGCATGGTTCCAACGGAATTCCACAGAGATTTAAGTTATGATCATAGGAGCTCTCTGAGAACCTCTGAAGGACATCAGTATCAGGAATGGAGCCTTGAAGATGATTATAGGACACATTGAAAAGGGTTAATGTCGGTTGATCAAAAGGTGGGATCTCCCCATCTAAATAATTCTGTTGCAACTCCAATTGTTCCAAGTTTGGCAATTCAATGTACTCGGATGGAATTGGACCAGTGAAGCGGTTGTATGAAAAAAAGACAGATTCCAAAAGCACAAGATTGCTGAGATTAGGAAGAGGTCCATAGATTGAGTTGTTTCTGAAACTAAGATAAGCCAAGAAAGTAATGTTCTGTAAAAATGTATGTGGGAGAGAACCTGTGAGCTGGATTCCTTCAAGCACAAGGCCAACCACATGCCAATTTGAACAGATAATGCCTGCCCATCTGCCCGAATTTTGGTTACAAGGCGGTCCAGTCCAATTTCCATGCAAATCTAACGTAGAACTGACAGAATCTCGTATCTGCATCAATGCATCTCTTTCTTCAGCAAAGAACACCTTGGTTTGATACAAGGAATGAACAGGCATGGTGCTTGACAAGCCAAAGATCAAATTGAAGACAACAAATGTTGTTACAACAAATATGTTGCTAACAGCTAAATCCATGATATCAAGTCTTTTGAAATTGGAGAAAGGAGAAAGACATGGGAATAATTGGTGATTGAAAATGGGACTTGAAAGATTTTAAAACTTGGGGTGGAAGCATTAATTAATTCCACAAATTAAGCCATACCTTTTCTTTCTTTAATGTTAGACGAGCACTACAGTTTGACGATGTGGGCAAGGCAAGGTTTGCAAAGATTCCAGAGTTTTTCTTAGACACAAAAGCGGAAACAGCAAATAATTTTTTTAAAATGTATATAATAACAATGTGACAGCTGCTTACTTGGTATTAATTGTTTAGGGTTAATTTTTACTCCTCATTGTTTTTTTTTTATTTTAAGATTAATATAATCTAAACTAGTTTTTATGTGCCTTAACTAATCTGATGGCTAAGAAATTAACCTTATCACTGGTGGACTGTTCTGTTCATGAACGAAAATGGGATTTTAATATATAGTACTGTTGTTATATTTATACATGTAAGAAGATACTGCTGTAATTGACTAATTATTTTTAAATGCCGAGGAATTAGGCAAAGGAATGTCAAATAAGACTCGAGCATGGCATGGCAGGTGCACCAGCTGGATATTGTCCTATATAATGCCAATGAAGGTAGCTAGACCGTATATATTTGCATTTGCACATAATTAATATATAAAGCTTGGTTTTATGGAGATGGGAAAAAAAAAAACAAAAAATAGAAGAAGGAAAGTTGGGCTAAGGGCCCTTGCTGCCCAGTCAAGAATATGGGCTGAAGGCCCAACCACAAGACCGGACAACTTGTTGTTATTGGACCAAAGACCCATCTAAATGAAAAAGAAAACCATGAAAAGATAAGATCTCACTAAGACAAATTCAATGAAGGCCGGTAAGAAGACACAAGCACCGTCACAAGGTGCCGGACTGATCCACACTCTAGCGCGTGTATCACAGGCATAGGCAAAGCCGAATATGCAAGATCCCTAACAAGCCCATCGGGTGCTTTAAAATGCTCAAATTCAAGATGCTAAGCCGAGAGTACCCAGAGCAAGATGATCATTTCCCAACACGGACAAGAAGGAATAACTGTTGGAGAAACTATCACAAAATGACAGAGGAAGGTTTTGGTTATTATTCACAATTCTGCTACAACACACAATACATTAAATATATTCTCACACCTTTTATTTCCGGAATCCATACACTATATATATATATATCTTTTACAATCTCCAACTTCTTAATTAACATTTGACTCTTTAATACTAATACTAAATTTATAGTATTTCTAATTTTCATGTTTATTTATTATAGCACTAACTTCAATATAACCAACATTCTCTACTCTTAAACTTATTTCATCCATTTTCACGATTCCAAACATCTTCTACAAATAACATAATGCATTATTAGTCTTCAATGATTTTGTAAAAATATCAGCAATTTGTTCATGGGCTTTGACATGAACTAACTCCACATCTCCTCCTTTTATATGCCCTTTAATGAAGTGGAATCGGGTATTAATATGTTTTGAATGTTTATAATGAACTGGATTCTTTGCAAGTACTACAGTAAACTTGTTATAAACAAAAATTCTTGTAGCTTTGTTCTGTTTCTGCTGCAAATTTTCCATTAGTTTCCTTAGCCATATTACATGATACACACAAGAAGCAGCAACAATGTATTTTACTTCATATGTAGATAATGCAACAATATATTATTTCTTTGATGTCCAAGTAAAAGTTGTTTCTCACATAAAGAATACAAATTCAGTTGTGTTTTTTCTATCTTTCAAAATTCCTCCCCAGCCACTGTCATTATATCCTGTAATTTCAAGACTATATGAAGATGAATAATATAATCCATAACTTGTTGTTCCTTTAACAAAACATAAGATCCTCTTTGCTACTTTTAAATGTAAACTTCTTAGCTTTTTCATATACTTGCCAATCAAGTCTAGTCCGGTGCATGTTAAATAACACAAGCATCCCACAATACTTTTGTATTAAGTAGAATTAACTAAATCTCATTTTCCTTCTTTAGTTAATTTGGTTTTATATTCAACTAGATTGCTGTAGGATAACAATCTTCCGTAGCAAATTTCTTCAAAATTTTTGTTACATACTTGGCTTGTGAAATGAAGATTCCATCACTATACTATTTCACTTCTATTCTCAAAAAGCAGGCTATAAGATCTAAGTCTGTCATTTCAAATTTCTTCACCATGGATTGCTTGAAATCTTACATCATAGTAGGATCATCTCCTACGAAGATTATATCATTAACATATAAACAAATAAGCATTACTCTGCCTTGTAATTTTTTTTCCATATATAATGCATGCTCATAAGGAAATCTTATAAATCCTTTCTGTGAAAGATAACCATCAATTCTATAATTCCATGCTCTTGGTGCTTGTTTAAACTCATAAAAAACTTTCTTCAATCTGCAAGCCTTCTCTTCTTTTTCTTTTTTTACCACAAATCTAGCTGGTTGTTCTACATAAACTTTCTCTTTAAGGATGTCATTCAAGAATGCTGACTTGACATCCATATGAAATGTCTTCCATCTTTTCTGAGTTGCTAAAGAGATCATCAATCTTACTGTTTTCATCCTTGCTACTGGAGCAAAGACATCTTCATAATCAACTCTATATTGTTGTTTGTACCCCTTTGCTATTAGTTTGACTTTATGTTTTTCAATTTCATCCTTTGCATTCTTCTTTGTCTTGAAGATCCATTTTCACCTCTATTGCATTGTGTCCTGTAAATGTTGTCAAATATTCCCGTGTATTATTTTTTATAATAGAATTGATCTCCTCTTTCATTGCTTGCTTTCATTTATTTTTTTGGTATGCTTCTTCAAATATAATACGATAATTTTCTGAAAACAAGCAAAACATATTAACATTATCAAGATTGATTTTTTATATTGCATCATAAATCTCTTGTATGCTCTTTGTCTTTCTTGTTGTTGAACTTGAAGAATCAACATGACTCTTAATTAGAGTTGATGGAGATAGAGCTCTTATGATTCCAATTATCAATGCAGACCTTTTTGGAATATGATTATTCAAGCATATTTTTATCCCATAATCTTCCTATATATAAAGATCTTGGGAGATTAAATTATTAGTGTGTTTAGTGTTTTTAACAATTAACATCAGAGCATAGTTAAATACTTAATTGGTATCAGAGCATATGTGTTGCTGCTGCTACGCGTGTTTTTCTAATGTTGTGGAAAACTCTGTTGACGTGATTGAGGGCTGCTGCCGGAGATGCTACTGCTGCGCTCGTGTTTTTTCTTTGAACGGGAAAGATCTGATTCTTCAATAGAGGCTGCTGTGATTTTCTCTGTTGTGAAGAGAGTTGCTTCTAGGGATTGCAACTGCGTTTGTGGAGGTCTATAGCTGCTGTGTTTTTGTTCTCCTAATCTACCTAAGCTATGGTACCGCATGCATGTTAGAAAACTTAGCACAAACAATTTTGAACATCCCTGCTCTTCAATAACATATGCAGATGGTTGAGGGTTGTCGTGTTATTCTTTTCTCCCGACAAAGTTTTTTTAGGCAAATCAGATAATAAACTAATTTTGGCACTCCTTTCACCTTGTCGAACAAACGCAGCAGAAGGATTCCTTTAATAAGTTGGCATTCCTTTTGACAAATCAATTAATTCAATTATATGAAATCAACTTCATTAATTAGTACTATCAAAGATTTGGTTCATACATACCTATAATTAATGAATTTGATGAGGAAAGAATGGGGGATATGCTGTGATATATTGTATATAGTAGTAGTCAGAGACCACAGGTAGCTACTTAGATGTAAGAAAAAGAAATAATTACAGGTTAGGAAAAATACATATCATGCTGAACAAAATTATACATAAATAAATGAAATTTCACTCCAAACAATTATTACAACGATTCTGAGTCGAGATGATGGCGGCTTGTCAAACGAATTTGGAAACCGTTAACCAAGCGAGCTGATGGAAAGAAGGACATCCTATCTTCCTTGAGCTGCGTCCATCTGTTCATCCCTCCATTTCAAAGTTGTAGACACAAATACCAATTGTAATTAAGTTCAATGACATTCCTTTTTTATGGTAAGATTAATTTCAAAAAAAGAGGGAGGAATCACGTACGTAAATGTGGTAACAAAGTAGTGAAGAAAGATAGCAATTTGGAGACGAGATAACTCTGCTCCTGGACAAAACCGAGCACCTCCTCCAAAGGGACAGTAGAATGGGCTACTTCTCCAATTTCTCTTTTCCTTTTTAATTAATTAATTGTTCAATGTCGAAGAGATCAAGTAATTAATCAAAAACAACGTTTGCAGTTGTAATTATGCTACTACTGATGTGAAATGAAGATAAACATATGCAAGTAAAAAATGATAATGAAGTAGTACTTGATTTTCAGGCTCCATCCATCTCCAAGGATTGAAGGTGCTAGCTCCCATGTACAAATTTTCATCCAAGTGAACCGCTGAAAGAAATGGAACCACAAAGCACCCTTTCGGAATTACATAATCTGCAATCAAATTGCAACACATTAATTAATGACATTCCAGTCCAGTAGTACTGTGTGTTTTGTGGTAGCATTTTGCTTTTGCGGTTTGAGAAAAGCTAGTTTAAAAAAGACTGTCTTTAATTTTAAACCCAAGTTTTTACCATAATTTGTATGAGATGAAAACCAAAATAACTTTTAAAGTAATGGTAGAGCTTAGTATATGTACCTTGGTATACCACGTCTTGCTTGGCCTCCCTCATTAGCCATATTGCAATCCCTCCGAGTCGAAGCGTTTCATCAATAACCTATTTAATTTGTGCCAGTGACAGAATAATCCAATAAATAAATAGATCAGATACAGTTTATCAGACCCAACTGCATGTGACTGGTGGGAAGAAATTAATTAGGTAGGATAGCAGGGGATTAATTAAGGACAATTATCATACGCATCACTTACACACTGAGTAAAAGACATTGCTTTGTAATCTTGCCATGTTAGCATTCCGTCTCCACTAGAATTACTCCTTATACTATCTTGTTCATCCTGTTCATAAAATTAAGTAACAACAAATTTATCCTACCAGATCGAAGATGATGGATGATATAAATGACGTAGTATATTGGATACAATGAACAATTGCTTGAAGGAGGTGTGGAGATTAATACTAATAATTATTAAGCAGAAAATTAATTAATATATAGCTAAGAAGGTACCAGTAGTTGCTGCATTGCTTTTGGACACCGAGTGAGGAAATAAACAGCAAAAAGCATGGTTTTAGCTGTTGTTTCATTCCCAGCAAAAAGGAGATTGATAATAAAGTCTGCTACTGCATTATCAGGCAAACTTTCTTCCTCTAATAGCCTTCCAAGCACCCCATTACCACCTTCTGATGACTCTTCTTGCCCGTGCTTCTCTATTGTCTCGTTTATCTTTCTTATAATTTTCTCTCTTGCCTACCAAGCCATGAAATGTACTCTCTACATCACTAACAATATACATATATTATATAATATGATACTCCATAAACTCAACATTTCAGAGTTTACCTTCATGGCAGTGTGGTAGGCAAAACCAGGAATATTTATGGGAAGAGATAGACAACCATCGACAAAGTCAGAGAAGAAGTGAGCCATCTCGTTAATTTCTGTCTCACTTGATGCCCCAAGTAGTTGATTCACCATCAGATTAATAGCTACCTGAACAATAATAAATCATTAACCTAGTATCAATATTGATATAATCCAATGATCATGATGGCCTAAATTTTCCTTAATTCTAATAGTCAAGTGTTGCTATATATATAGAGAGAGTACTAGAGCACTACTCGCCTTTCTGCAAACATCTTGGAGAAGAATGACTTGGTTGTTGTCAAGTTTGTTCAAAGTTTGAAGCATAATCAATTGAATATTATCCAAGAAATGGAACTTGAGCTTCTCTAGACGCATCATATTAGATGCAATTCCATGAAGTTTTCGTTGTTGCTCTCCGTGGACTGTGATCACCCCATTTTTCCCAACCAAATCTCTAAAAGATTTTGGATAACTTGATTGAAACAATTTGCCTTCATTTTGCATTATAAACCGATTAAAGGTCGGGTCTGCTGATACCACAGCCCATTTTCCGAACAAACTGCATGAGAATATCTTACCAAACCTGTTCATGTCAACTATATTTCAAGAGCATGCCTTCATAATTAATGTAAAACAAGGAGTAAATTTTCTCTAAATGATAATCGATATATGGTAATTAAGAATAGAAGATTGTACCTATTGACTTGTTGGTGAACAAATTGAGGGGGATGAGAACCAGCAACAGCATTGAACCAGTTGAAGCTATCACCAATCAATGGCCAGCCTCTACTACCTGGTGGCAATTTGTACCTTGTCTTTTCCTTGCTCTTCTTCTTGCATACAAGCAATTGTACAAGAAAAACAATGAATAAGATGGACGAGATCATAAGTGTTGCCGAATAAATTTCTCTCATTTTCTGTGAAGGTTGTTATGGAATTTCCTTGAAGAAGAGGGAGGGAGGGAGGGAGGGAGGGAGAGGGTCTCTGAAACCTGCCAGAGTAATCCAAATACCAGTTATATTTCTAGTAAGGTAATTAAAGTTGATAATCGCTTCTTATAAAGATTCGTTGACCTTAGTTTTGAAGACATGGTGTAGCCACGTTGGTTGAGTAAACATAACGTTGTTGCATGTAATAAACTATGATATAAGCAATTCTGTTGTTAGCTCGTTACCATTAGATTTTTAATATATATATGCTTAGGACACAATTGTCGAGTAGCAAACTTTCATTCTCCAGCTACAACTTACAACGTCCCCTGTAGAAAGAGACGAGGGATTATTGATTCAAGTGGGGAGAAAAAGGAAAACATTGCTTCATCCAGTACTATAGTAGTCAGGTGGGTGCATTTAAAGCTCTACACATGTGCTGTGCTCAGCTGCAAAAGCAGAACCCTAAATGAGTGACCTTCAAGTTGATGATGAAGATACATGCTAATTAATCCAGTCAATGACCTTAATTTAAATTACAACTTAATTAATAATTACCTCTCAAACTTTGACCTGCTGCATTAATTATTGTTTATTAGGGGGGAAAAGGGTAAACTCAATCATGTAAATTGTAATTAGTAGTGTCTGTTAATTACCATCATGAGTGAAATAGGGAGAGCCACTTTGTCAAGTTGAGAGCTCGAGATATATAATAATTAAACAGCTTCGAGCATTGTACCACAGGTCTCGAGACTACTTTCAACCTTTTATGTTGCTGCAACTTGGTTTGTGTTTTAGCACACAGAAATAAAACTATATAGAGAAGTCAAAAACATTTTTTTTTTGTTAAAAAATCAAGGATAAACACATATAATAAATTTTTTTAAGGATTTGTTTGTTAAAAAAAGTGATTTTAAAAAAAAATGTATTTGTATTTATTTACTATTAAAAAAATTAGTCAATAAAAAACGTTTTTTAATCAAATAAAAATTTGATTAGTTTTTTAGTGAAGTATTTTTTTAAATTATATTTTTAAAAAAATATTGTTATTTGTTAATTGTATCAGATTTGATTCTTAATCTTTTGATTATTTTATATTTTTTGAATTTTTTTTTCAATTTCATCTCTTAAAATTTGATTTTCATACAAATTTTGATATTTATTCTTTTTATTTTTAGTATTATTTATTTTTTTTCTTATTATTTTTTAATTGAGATTTTTATTTATCAGATTTGATTTTTATTTATAACATAGCTGAATTCTGAAAAATATTTTCTAATTAATTTTTTATAATACTGTTAAATATTAAAAAATTATTTATTTTTTAAAAAATTATTTCCTATAAAAATTATTTTTTAAAAAGAAATATTTTCAAGCGGGGGAGTGTATAGAAAGAATTTTTAACGCGGGCACTATCCGTCAGCAACAAATAAAGTTGTGATGGGCAATAATTAACAGATTGCTTTAGTAAGGATATTATTATGGAGCCACAAAACCAGTCAAATTTGGAATTGATGGAATCCTGTCCTGTCCAAGAATCAAGCCCCTGATTTTCTGCCGCATTGTTTAACAAAATGTATATATTCAATATTATTCAAGCAAGCTAGGGTTAATGTGGTTTTTATTATATGCCAGCAAAAACCAGCTAGCTTTTAAGTGATTTACAAGCCCACCGACCCCCCCCATCCAACAACTATGCTCACGGGATGGATTAGTTTATGTCATTTATAAGGTTTCCCTTGAAATATTTTATCAAGAACATTCCTCGCTACAAAGAGAAAATAGGATGGGAAAATCAAATGGCTTTTTGAAATACATAATAAGATTATAAATTTCTTAGATAGGAAGTTTTTGGATGCTTAGTAAATCTATGTTACTTTGAATTTAACTGATTATTAAGTACAAGTTTTTTGAATCTGACATATTCATTAAATCCATGTTATTTTGTACTTGATTAATTGTCAAATCCAAACATTTTGGGTCTCGCATATTTGACAGACTCTTTTTATTTAAGAATTTTTTATATAAATAAAAATCTTAATAAAAAATTAACTCATAGGTTGCCTCTCAAAGCTTTTAATGCATAATCTTGCATTAAAGACTTGAGAGATTTTGAGAGAGACAATCGGTCAGAAGACATCTTATCTTTTTTTTTTTAGAAGAGGCGATAAAGCTTTGTAGATCTAAAATGATTTCTTGAGAAAGAAAAAATGATTTTGGGAAGATCACCCGACAACGCAAAATAAATATTGCATGCTATTGGTTTTCCTAGGCCTTTTTCCATTACATATTTATTTTTAGAATCTCTCTCTAAAATATCATTGTTTCTTCTCTAAAAAAAATATTTATTTAAATATAAAAAAAAATTTAAACTCGAAAAAGTATCAACTATCAGTCACTTTAACGTTAGAAAATGAATCTAATTACTAGAACTAAGAGATTAACCGATTATTCAAAATAAAACTTATTTTCATGCCACTTGAAATTTTTGGTACATCTTCAATTTTAATACACACTCCTTTTTTTTTACTAATAATTTATTCTCTAATTTGTTAACATACAAAACATCCTTATAAACTACTTTTATATATTTAAAGGTTACTCCCGTAAAAACTCTTCATTATTTTTAGCCGTAGATCAGATACGGCTAAAAATAACGAAAAATGAACCCTCAATCTTCATCCAAAACATAAAGACATCAAGAATTGAAAAATCTCAAAATCTCAGCGGCAACCCAAAGACCACATTGCAACACGATTCATTCTCTTGTAATGTTCTCATTGATTTTGATATTTTTTTTTACTAGCAAAAGATCCCTTTGTTTTGATTTAATTTTAACCGAGTTTAGCTTTTTATGTTTCAATATTTTATACTTTTCTCGTTGAGCCTTTTCAAGCAATTATAAATGAACTTGGCTTTGTATCTTTCTTAAATTTCATATATATTCCATATTCTTTTTTCATTTTCAACTGAAATAACTTTCAAGAACAATCTTTTGTATATTTTTAAAATTAACCATGTCAAAAAATTAATGGAAATGATTGATCCTTTTGGAAGGAAATTGAAACTCAAATATTAATAATAACAAGAAAGAAATTTTTGTTAATTTTGCTAAGGAAGGAGTACGCAGAAGAAATAAGAATTTTGGAGTTTTAAGACATCAACACATCTTACACTACTTCGATTCGTATAAATTTCAGGTTTATGTTCATTAACTTTACGATCTATTTGATTAGTTAAAATATATACAAATTAATCTAAACACTAACATTAATTTTTTTTAAAAAAAGACAAGAGAAAGGAAAGTGCTTGCTCAAAAAAATGGCTGTATCCGTCTCTGTTAACATGGTAAGAACTTTTCCCGTAAACCACTTCTTCTTCTATGTGGTTCGTTATGTATGAAAATATATAGAACTAATAACTCTGATTGATTGTATTGTCTGAAATGAAGGGAAACATACACATACAGTGGAGTTTGCAGAAGCTAAGAAGAGAAACCCAGTTCCCATCATGGCTGAATACAAGTAGCAGAAAAAAATAATGAGCATTAAAGTTTCTTGTCTTTTCAACCCCACCAATGAACCCCTCCTCAAAGATGCTCTCAAGTCTCAAGGTACTTGCTACTTTGTCTTCTACTTCATTTCCTCCTGCTTTTCATTCAAGTAATTTTTTTTTATGGGATTGTTCTGGGACTTGCTTTCCTTCAATGGTTTTTCACTTTCAAATTTTATGGCGTTATTTTGAGGTCTGCTTGAAGGGTTCTTGAATTGGGTACCCTTCAGCAGATTATTGAAACGCGAAAAAGAGAAGATGTTAGAGAAGCAATTAATTTTTGTGTTAAAGAAAAAGAGTAGGAAAGAAGCTTAATTTTTGTCTGCAGATATGTTTTCTTGGAAATAGTGAATGTCCAATTATAAATTTAGAATCCGTACATTGTTTTAGAGCGTAGTGATAGATAAGAAGGCAAACAAAGGAGATGAAAGGGTGATAGATGCTCTGTGCCGTACGGTATGGGGTTTTTTATGTATTGTTACCGAATATTAAACACGCATGAAAATTTATAAAATAAAATTATATTGAAATTTCTAGAATTTTATTAGATGCATTCAGAGTTGTGTAGAAATTTATTATTTAAAGATTGGATTTTTTTAATTTTGAATAATTTTTTAAAGACTGAGTTGTTACAAATCATAAACCATCAAATTATCCGGTATTCGGTCTCTAATGATAATCCACAAGAACCCGTGGAAAATCTTCTAAATCTCTATTTTGAAGAGAGAAATTGTTATGCTAGCTTTCATATTTTATTTTTAAATAATTTTTTCTGTCTAATAAACAACCACTTTATATAAGAGATATAACTTATTATTTATAGGGGAATCTGAAAAACTATATAAATTGATAAAATATCAATTTACCTCTTGAATAATATTCATATATTAATTCAGAACAAGTTTATAAATTAACTCAATAAAGTCCTTATTCAAATTTTCTAGGTCTAGAAATATAATCCCTATATTAATTATATTCTAGTTCTTAATTTCTAAAATATTTTTAATCAAATCATATTTAATTAAATCATTCCTAGTTTATTTCCAACCAATAATTCTTAATGTGTATGACTCATTAGGTTTCTAATATGTTGGCTGAAATATAAATTATAATTCTAATTAAATAATTTAATTTAATATCATGAATTCAATAATTAATTAATTTATATTTGAAAATCAGGTGCATCGATTAACAACATATCATGATTTTCTAAATATTAGAAAAATTATTAGTAGTTTAACTTAATCTTTCAATGATCGATTTCTTAGTATAATTAATATTTTTTTATTAATAATATTCTGATTTAATATTAAAATATAGAATATATCTGTTGCTAAATCATGTTTCTTCTGTACATCTCTATGCTTATTTTGAGCAGAATAATAACAGAAGACGATATATAGTAGAACAACGAAAGTACCTTTATTTTTCTCCTAGTCAGTGCAGAAGCGAAATATAATTCCAGAGTTAAGTTGGCTTTTAAAATGAACTGCTGCAGACATTAAGCTAGCTTAGGGAGATTGCTGGTGTAATTCTCACTATTGTTGCGTCTTCTTTTGTAGTTGGTAGCATTGTGGAACCCATATATTAGCTATGTGTACATTTAGAGGTGTAATAGATAGATAGGCAAAGGAGACTAGGAGGGATTTTGTGGCTGGGCTTAATTTATAATCCCCCCATTAATTGGAAACTCTGGATTTCTCTGTATACATAACTATGCAAATGGAAACTATATACAAGCTCAACCACAGTGCATGATCATGCATTTGCAGATGCTATATTAGCAATGCATATTGGAAGGTGAAGGACCAAGCCATTTTTTTATTGATTACTAGCATATGCCAGTTTGACTGCTTGAGAAACCTTCTCCTGAAGCTTGACACCAAAGGACAAGTCTAACTATGCAAACCTCTTCTACAACAGATCATACTTGGATGACACCCACTGCCCTTTTTTGTACATTTTATTAATTGAGAATCATAGTCCAATGAGTCTGATGACTTTGTGTCGTTCTCTAGGCACTTCCTTTGTGATGTGGAATTGGCAGTCCTTAACAAGACATGAGGTTTTAACTTTTAAGGAACACAAAAAAAACATATCCTTTTTTTTTTTTTGAGAAGAAAAATAGCAGAAGAAGACGTAGTAGAACAAAGAAAGTCTCCTGTTTTTTGGCAGGACAATTAGGAAAAAAGAAAAAGGAATTCCAAAGTACAGGTCGCTGTAAATATGAGCTGCTGCAGACACTAAGTTTTAGAGATGGCTAGCATTGTAGCTTGCTAATTTTTTGTGGTTGGTTAGCATTGTAGAATCCATATATTAATTAGCTAGGCTACTCCATTTGGTTTGATTACATAACATACATTTAAATCCATTCTCAACTTTGTTGCAAGCAAGGCATTTCCTTATCCAATTGAGATATTGTTGCCTCGTCATTTTTTAGTCAAGGAAACTAATATGAATTCACCTTGCAGTTAGTCTCACAACAATCATGGAATTTCGCGTGGATCTGACTTTTGTTGCTTGGTTGTAAGGGCCTGTGTCTTCTCAATTTCATGTTGGTATAGGTCTGTTGCTGTTAAAATCTTGCTCTTCGTGGGGTTGGGGGATGCTCAAATTTAATATTCTTTATAAGGTTCTATTCTATTTTTTTTCCTCGAGCAAACCTAAACCTCAACAAGCTTACTATAGCCAAACGCTACTACCCCTTGGAGTGAGGCTATTGAAACACTGTAAAACTCCTGGCAAGGTTCTGATCTACTACATTGGTCCATGGATATTGGTTTTACTTTGATGTGGACAATTTGGGGAAATGGATGGGACTTGGGAGTGTTTGTGTACGATCAGATGAAAGATCCATCCACGGCGTTAAGAAAAAATTTCTTAGCTTATGCCTTCAACACTTTCAGCAATTACTGTTTTTTTCCTTGGATCTTCAGAGTTAGATCCTATGGTTTTGTCATTGAATATGCTGCTCAGAGTTCTGTAGAATCATAATAACCTGTATTCATATTCAGCTGTTGTTTAAATCATGCAAATGGAGACCTGTCAATCCATTCCATTGCCTACGTACTGTTTATAGTAGGATTGAAGGATTAATGCATGATGTGTTTGCCATATGGTACCAGTTCTTTGTCAAAATGAAATTTACTTGAATTGAGAGTAAGATGTGCTTCAGAAACCTACATTCTACTTTATGTGTGGTTTTGTCTTTGGTTATTTTTCATTTTCTTTGGTTATTTTTTTTTACTCTTGCTAGTTGCTATGGCATGGCGCCGAAACTGATTAAAAGGTATTGCTTTTATTTGCATCTGGGGTCTAATTAACAACACAAATGAGATATGGTTAAAGTAGAGGGATTCAGATAGTTAAAGTTTACATAATTATAACTATATACTAGGAGGAGGAGCGTAAGCAACACCATATCTAGATCATGAAGCTTGAGTTCCAAGTTTAAAAACAAAAACACTTAACAAAAAAGAAAGATTAAAAGTGAACATGGTGAACAAGTATAGCATGACTTGGTGGAGGGTGTGTTAAATAACTATCTCAACCCAATAGTTTAAGCTGTTAGGTGAGGTCTCAAGATATGATTTATATTATTATTCTTTAACACACCTCCTCAAATGAAAGTCATTTGAGCTTGAAATTTGCATAGACCCACATTACCTTGTGCTTAATTTTTTTTATCAAATAAATGAGAATAGTAAGATTCGAACTCGTGACCGCTTGGTCATCAAAACTCTGATATTATGTCAAAAAATCATCTCAACCTAATAATTTAAACTGTTAGGTGAGGTTTCATGATATAATTTATATTATTATTCTCTAACAGGATGCTGAACAATCAGGCCCTCCACTATCTGATAACCTTCACATTCTTGCTCTAAAACTGCATTACAAATTAAAACAATAGATGTATGATAATCTTTTTAGTAATATAGTTTATGCCCACAACTGATTTTATTTCTACTCTTAAGATTATTAATCAGAGGGAGCATACATGCATGCATACCAGCATCAGGACGCATCAGAACACAGTTCTTGACCTGGATAACATCAACAGGGTCGATTTCCACTTCAGCGAAAAACAACTCCTCTGGATGATGCTCTTCTTGTTGGGCATTAAAGGGTGAGATGACACCAGTTACGGTCGCGCTGGAATGGCCTTCCTTGCAGGTCGGTCATAGAATCATGGCTTCGGAACACCTTTCCGGCCTTGATGCTCTTTAATGTATAAGCAGTCTGACAAATTTAAAATAATATTTTAAAAACGAAAAACTAGAGTTTGAAAGCTTCAAAAGAAAACAAAGAATGGAAGGCAAACAAGCCCGATGTCGAGAATTGAAGTGGCCTAATGCAACTTCCGCGAATTGTTCAAATGGTGGAAATTCAAAATCCATATCAGGAAGGTCTAGCTAGCGAACTCCCACTAAAAAAACCATGCATTTTGATAAAAAAAAATCTATATATTTTAATTTAAAAAAAACGAAATAAGAGTGTTTTGATCTCTATGTGAAAAGAAATATTATTTCTAAAGAAACTTGGAAATCGATGGTAGCATAAAAATAAATAAATAAACAGGCTAGGTACTCAAAGCGTGTTTATATGGCATCATGTGTTTTTTTTTTAATTATTATTATTAAAGAAATAATTAAAAAGAAAGAAAGAAACAGAGAAAAAATAACCTGGAAAATGGGCTGCCAGTACTGATCTCACCACCATCTCCGGTTGAGTGGTCCATAATTCTTAAAAATAGTTGATGTAGAGCAAAAAAAGTAACATAGATGGTCAAACAAGATCGAAACTAGCTAGTAGTAATTGTTATTATACGTGTTTTTTCAAATGCATTTACTTAACTCAAAGAAATCCATAATGTATATTTTCCTTTTATCCATGGTTTCAAATAAAATTCATTAATACATAATATATTATCACATGAATTCATTAATTTATATGAACTACTCGAAATTAAGTTGATTACCCGATCCCACGTCCTTTTTAATATTATTCTCACTTCATCATGTATCGTAGAGACTAAAATAATTTTATTTAAGGTGTTTTTCTTGTATTTTAATGAAATCTTCAAGCATAGATTATGCCTATATATAAATATTACATTAATTTCAAGTAAAGTATTTTTTTATTTTTTTCTTACAAACTTAAAGTAGAGTTGGTTTGATATTTCAAATTATTTTAAGTACATGTTTTATGAATAAGTAATTTAACGAATCATAACCCATTCAAATGAAAACTAAAAATCTATATACCATGCATAAATCATTAATTATTATGAATATTTTAGTATTAATACATGTTGCAATTACTTTATTATTAAGCGTATGTATTAAAAACTCCAAGAGTATATATATAGGAATAATGATATCAATCTCCAGTTGGCAAATTAAATTCTTATATTTGTTCTTTAAGCTGATGGCGTTTCAAGAACCTATTAGTATACGCAAAATCTAGGTTATTGCAAGCAAACAAAACCATAAATGGAGAAGTATAAGAGGTTCTTATAAATATTATATAAAAGAAAAGAAAGAAGATCAAACCTGGAACAGATCG
>Ga0325402_1000047_pt1 | contig 51426 bp, 24 predicted proteins | sample PopdelMetagenome_22_FD_207212 | JGI IMG/M metagenome (GOLD analysis project Ga0325402, IMG submission 207212) | Populus deltoides microbial communities from Bellville, Georgia, United States - Xylem-PdKOR-R3 | ecosystem: Host-associated > Plants > Phyllosphere > Stem > Wood/Secondary xylem... | reverse complement strand
GCCAGCCACCAGCCACCAGCCACCAGCTGCCTTCACACTACCACCATCTCTTGATGTTCACACTTGAACTTTGATTTTTCTTACTTATAATTTGTGTATAAATAGGCAGCTAAGTTCATGATATTAGAAGAGCCAAGAGAGAGGGAGAGAGAGTGCAGTAGAATCAAAGAAAGAAGGGTGGCAGCCATAAGAGAAGAAACACAAACTCTCCCTTCTACAAATCAGAAATCATGTATTCTTTCATCTTTAGGAGTAGTTGTTCAATAGATATGCAAGGCTAAGCTCGTTTTCTTGGTTGCAAGGACGCAAACACCTTCAGATTTCAAGAACTGTGAGATTTATTCTTCCATTTATTTTCAGTTTGTATTATGAATGACTATGTTTGTTTTCCTATGCATATTTCCTATGATTGTTTATCTTAATTGCTAGAGCGGACTCTAAGTTATTATTGTGAACAATCTATTGCTAAGTTTGATATCAAAACCGGAGTTGTGATATATAAACTTGTGAAGCAACTAAGCTTGGTAATTGTAGCGGAACTACGTTATTAAACTTAGGGAGAACAGTCGATCAAAGCAACAAAAACTGACAACTTGGTTGTTAAGATTAATGAATTTATCTAGATCTTAAGGCTGCCATTGGATTAAATCATTAGTGCGGACACTGTGATTGTTTGTTGGTTAGGGCTAGTTATACGGCGGATCCGTTAATTAACCACTATTAAGAAAAGATAAAAATTCAGAATATAAACTGGAGTTTTGTTTCAAGGATCGGTTCTGATTTCTGTAGGTGGATGTGTGCTTGCAACTAAGGTTTGTTTTCTTGATATATTTCAGTTTCAATTGATTTTGTTTGCTAGTTTAATTTCTTCTATAGTTTAAATCATCACAAATCAAAACTCTCTAATTGCATAACATATAGCATAAAAATCTGAACTAAACCTTCCTCGTGGGATCGACCCTTTGCTTGCTCTATACTATCTTGTGTGTTTTAAGCTAGGGTAATTAATTTGTGCGACTGCAACATCGCAACAATCGGTCCCTAAATAAACTAAACAACTAAGAGGAAATTGAAAAGGTTAGTGTATAACTATTTTGTTTTTTTAAAACTCTTAATCCACCTCTAAACATAACCTAAACAAAGTTATATGCAGCCATCCAAGAAAAAAGAGTTTATATGTCACCCTCCTCACACGAAATGAGACCTCTAAAGTCATAATTAGAAAAAAAAAGTATTGTTTGTTCTAAAAGGATAAGGGTCATGATATTGAGGAGTAATATGCACTAAAAAAAGAGATATAAAGGCTTATAAACAAGTATTATCTCTAATAGTTTATGAATAAGGGCTCCTAACTTAGATACAAAAAATAGGAAAAAATATGTGTACATTACAAGGCATTACCAAAAATTAACATAATCTTATAAGGGCTATCTATAAGTGAAGACTTTAATAGAGAAAGAAATTTAATTAAAACTTTATATTTTAATGTAAAATACGTGTACCATTTTTTTTATATTTTTAAGAGACTTAGTCATATGCAATTAAAACATTTAATTCTTTTTGTCTTTTTGAATTTAAAAATGCACAAACATATAAGAAAATACAAACACACACCTATCTTTTTTACTAATTAACCCACACACCATACAATTACAAATATTTATAGAACATTGTAATTAAACACAAATCATAACAAAAAAGACATAAAAATCATCAAAATCCAAAAATTGACCTTTCGAAGGCCAAGGATGGTTTGGAAAGGCTGCTACATGGTACTGGAAATGGAGAAACAACCCACACGCCCCCACTACTAGAGGTGCGTGGGTTCACGCCTCGCGCCTCATGGAAGGCTAAGAACTGGTGGATTTGAAGTAGCATTACCTCCTCTTCCTTACCATAATAGCTGTGAAGTTCATTATCACTTGCAAAGACAAAAAAATCTACAACAAAGTTTTGATTCTCTTGGCCTTTTCCTTTTCTTTCAGATTTGTTTCTTTCTCCTTTGTTACTAGTTTTTTCATCTACTATTCTTTGCTATTATAGACTCTATGAGTCTGTTGTGGAGGTTTTCTAGCATTATAGTGGTTGTTGTGGGTTGCAAGAGGAGATATCATCGTTGCTGTTGTTGTGGATGAATGAGGACAACCTGATGTTCAATTACGACTGCTATGTCAGCTAGTGTTGTTGATGTTACTTGGTTATGGCCAACTAGAGGAGCTGAGACAACATTGGTTGAGATGTGGAGGAGCTGTCATATATGGTTCTTGGTGGTAGTTGAAAAAGTAAAAGAGAGGGAAACATCATGGGTGGAGGATGAAAGAAAATAGGTGTTAGTTTTGGAGGAACTAGAGGAGAGGCTAAGAAAGGAAACTAATGCTCTTGTATAGCAATCGGGTTTGTTGCTGCTGCTCTTGTTTAAGCTAGGTTGGTGGTAACCAAGAGAGGAAACTGATGTTGGCGCTGGTGGTTCTAGTGCTAGTAGCTTCTGCTGGGGGAAGCTATGGTTTTGGGTGGTTTTTGGGAAAGGTTAAAGAGGTTGCTTCCAGTAGTGACTGGGTCTTCTTGTGATGGTTATTTGCTGGGTTTGTTGGTTTTGGGAAAGAGATAGGTGTTGGCAAGGGACACGGTGGACGGTGAGTGGTGAGCTGACGTGTATTGGAGGAGGCAGTGGTCTGCATATTTGTTTTTGGTTTCTTGGTGGCTGAGAGTTAGGGAAGATGATGAAGGGTTTGATTGACTGGTGTGGTTGTTTCTCAAGAATGGCGAGGATGGCTGGTCTAAGGTTTTTTAGGTTTAGCATTTTCTTTTTATTGTGTCTTTTTTATTGGGAAAGTCTCTATGAGATGAGAGAGTGTGGAATGTGTGATGAAGGTTTTTTTTTGTGGTAAAATGTTGTAACTAATTTGTCTCCCTTTCAAATTCTCTCCCAAAAAATTTCTCTACTAAATTTCTCCACTCCTCTTTTGTGTGTGGTATAACAACATATTTATAGGTAAAAGAGTTTGTTATCTTCAATTGCTTGGTCACCAAGTTTGTTTGGAGATCAAACAACCCAAAAATCAATTTGATCCCTTAACTTCTTTCTTTTCATATTTGGTTCCTTCGTAAATTTTTATTTTTTTTATTTTTTGTATTTTGATTTTTTTTGAAAAAGAGCAACTTTAATGTCGACTTAAAAGGTGCATTAAGAACTGAACACGTAGTAAAAGACGCAGCTAGTGACACAAAGACATCAAAAATATATTTTTTTTTGGTTTTTGTTGTCTTTTGCTATTTTTGGGTTTTTTTAGAAAACCTTTTTAAAAAATTGGTAAAATTTTGGGTAGCAACAATACTAACAAAGAGTAGTAAGGGATAAAGAAAGAGAAGAGATGAAGAAAAAGAAAGAGAAGAGATAAACAAGAAAACCCAAAAAGGGGAGAGAAGGAAAAATGAGTTTTTAGGCCAAAAATGGGTTTAGTTTGAATTAGAAAACTGTACAGGGAAGAATAAGGGTATAAAAAGAAAAAGAAAGAGAAAAAAAAAGCTAACTTAAAGAGAAACAAAAAAATCCCATGAATAGAGTGATATGCCCAAGATAGAGAAAATTCATCCTCTACCACTAGCATCACATATAGCAACCTAACCACTCATTTCTCATTTGGAACTAGCTAAGGTAAGCCCTTTATCCCTTCCTTTTATTTTATTTTATTTTTAAAAATATAGTAAAAAACTAGGTAGCAACAAATGCTCTCTCTTTACAACGCTTACGAAGCAAAATCTCATCAAGATTTTGCATAATAAGCTTGTAAAGAAACAATGTCTGCTTGACTTGTTAGGTGATCCACCTATCCAAAGAAGAAAATGGTCTCATTATCATGGGTGACATGCCCCACTTTTGAAATTCAATAAACCAGTTTATTTTCACAGGCGACCTGCCCTTTTTGAAATTCAAAGATTGACTTATTTTCACAGGCGACCTGCTATTTTTTCAAATTTCAAAAAGAACTTCAGCAAGCATCCATGCTATCTTTAAATTGATATATTTTCACGGGTGATTTGCCCATTTTGAAATTCAAAAACTGGTCTAATTTCATAGGCGACCTCCCTTTTCTAATTTTAAAAAGAACTTCAGCAAGCATCCATGCTTACCTAAAATTTGTCTATTTTCATGGGCGACCTACACTTTCAGAAACTGGTCTATTTTCATGAGCGACTTGCTCATTTAAAATTAAAAAACTAATCTATTTTTATGGACGACTTGCTCATTTAAAACAAGTCTTTCCTCCGTAAGTATTGTAAAGACAAACAAACTGTTCTTCTAAAACTACTCTCCTCAAAGCTTCTAGTTTGATAAACTAATCTCTTTAAATTGGTATATTCTCATGGGCGATTTGCCCATTTTGAAATTTAAATACTGGTCTAATTTCATGAGCGAACTTTATTTTCTAATTTCAAAAAGAACTTTAGCAAGCGTCCGTGCTTCTCTGAAATTTGTCTATTTTCATGGGCGAACTACACTTTTAGAAAATGGTCTATTTTCACGAGCGACTTGATCATTTAAAATTAAAAAAACAAGTCTATTTTCATGGGCAACTTGCACATTTAAAACAAGTCTTTTCTCCGTAAGTATTGTAAAGACAAACGAACTGTTCTTCCAAAACTAATCTCCTCAAAGATTCTAGTTCGATAACCTAAAACTCTGTTTTTATAGCAATCCTTTTCAATTATAACTATGATCAAAATGTGTACGTCTCGGTTATCTTGAAATTCCAATCTGGCGATTCCTTTTAACCAAAAATAAAAATTTAAAAAACAATTTGGCAAACCTGAATCCCAATCTGGCAATCCTCTTTAACCGAACTCAAACTGAACAACGACTCAACTAACCTGAAATCTCAATTTGGTAATTTTCTTTAATTAGAACAGAAATCTGAACAGCGGCTCAACTCGCTTAGAATCCCAATCTGACAATTTCTTTTAACTAGAACACAAATCTGAAAAACAATTCGTATAATTTGGGATCCTAATCTGGTGATCCACTTTAACCAGAACTTAAATTTGAATAATGGCTCGACTAACTTGAAATCCCATTCTAGCAATTTCCTTTAACTAAAATAAAAAAATCTTTGTCTTTAGCTTAGTCAACCTAAAACCTTAATCTTGCGATCCCCTTTAACCATAACCAAAATCCTAGTCTTTAGCTTGGTTAACCTGAAATCCTAATTTGGTGATTCCCTTTAATTAGAATCAAAATCTTTGTCTACAACATAGTTAACCTGAAATCCCAATCCGGCGATTCCGTTTAACTAGAACCCAAATATGAAAAATAGTTTGGCTAACCTCAGATCCCAATCTAGTGATCTCCTTTAACCAGAACCAAAAACTTGCCTTTGGTTGGGTTAACCTGAAATCTCAATCTAGAGATTCCTTTTAACCAGAACCTCAATCTTTGTGTTCAACTTAGTTAACTTGAGATCTCATCTCGCGATCCCCTTTAACTAGAACCACAATGTCCTTTTGGTTAAGTTAACTTGAAATCTTGATCTAAAAACCCCTTTTAACCAGAACCTTGGTCTTTGTCTTTAGCTCCTAGGATAACCGTATTCTCATAACTATTCTCCTACATAATTGTCTTCATTTTCAGCTTAGTTGACCTAAAATCCTAAATCTCAGTGATCCTTTTCAACTAGAACTTTCTAAGGGTGTATTTAATCATTTTGATTGAATCCAAAACATTTTGATTGTAAAGTTCAAAATTGAGATTCCTGATGGCAGGGTTCCCAAAACTCAAATTCTTGATGGTAGGCTTTTCTTGTTTTTTCTAATGACAAGGTTTGAACTTTCTTCTTTTCTTGAGAATTTCTTAATAGTAAGGTTCTTTTCACTTTTCTTCTTGATTACAGTGTTTAAAAACTAGGATTCCTGATGGTAGGGTTCTTCCTTTTCTTTCTTCTTGATGATAGGGTTTGATCAAGTTCTTCTTGAACTTTCCTAGTGATTCTTGATTACAGGATTGATATATGTCCTTCCTGATTACTGGATTTAACTGGATTCCTGATGACAGGGTTGAAAACTTGGTGCTTCTTGATTGTAGAGTTGACTTGATATTTCCTAATAACAAAGTTTGGAAACTTGGTACTTCCTGATTGCAGGGTTGACTTGAAGACTCTCATGATGACAAGATTGATCTTCTTATTTTCTTGAGAATTTTCTAATGGTAGAGTTTATCTCACCTTCCTCTCATTCTAGGATCAAAACTATAATTCTTTGTTATCATTACCTCAATGATTCTTTCTTTGTTCACTCATATTCATCAAAATCTTGTTGGATTTCATTGAGGATTTTTCCTATAAAATTTAAAAACATTTATGCAATGCTTTAGGATTAAATGACATGCATACATCCTTATCTAGTTTGAAATATAGGCCCCCCTCTCTTTCATGCTTTGTCGCCATAGGGTGCTTTTATTTGTTATCTATAGCCTTCTTAGTTCTTCTAATGCATCGACTCATTCAAGTCTACCTTATGCTAGTCCTCCACTCAAATGTAAATAAAATGCCCATCCTAGGCTGTCTGCGACTATTACTTCTCTCATTGTTTATCAAATCTGATCATGCCTCCAAGTGTGGTGTTACTTGATTGATAAAGGAGTTTAACAAATCATTAACTTTTTGAATTCTCCCAAAACTACACCCTGATGATTTGTGTGTAGTCTACCAATAATCATCTAGTATCGATTTCATTTTAGATTATCAATCAGACATGAAGTTGCCTTTAGTTGAACCATACTTTTTAAGCATATGTTATCATCAACCTTCATGGAACTGTTAAGTCATTTAGACAAGCAACAAAGACTCATTGTTATACATTCAATATCTTTCTCAATGAATTCCTCTCAGCCCATCTAACCAAATCATGAAATGAAACGTATTGTCATCATCAATGAGATTCCTTTTTATCACCCATATTCATGTGGTGAGATGCAACTTGAATCAATGAGTTTCAAAGCAGATTGCCCCACAATCAGTCTTGTGGTGTGTATTTATCTAAATGCACCTATACGATCACATCTTTCAGGTGTCATAACTAACTTTAGAGGGCAAACCAAGATTTCAGACATGAAGATGCCCCTTGAGTGTAGCGTTATCTCAACTGCTACTGGTGTTCATTCAATCATTGGTTGTCTTTCAGCAACATTGCCCTCGATTGATTTGAATGTGCTTGTTTTCCCTTCTAGGGTCCACTGTATTGCCTTCATCTACTAAACTTTACAAGGATGATCAAGAAGTGTTAATGCCATTTCTGTTGAAGACTTTGCAAACTCGACCAATATTCTTTTTTGTTTGAAAATCTTTCTTGTTATGGAATCAACTCGCACATTTTAAGATCATGTCTGCTCAAGTCTAATTATTGAAATGAAATTAGAGAGATGTCATTTTTTTGAAAGTATTTTGAAAATTAAGCTTCTTTAGTCAAAGACCCAACACATGATATTCAATACATGTAATCCTTTGATCTTCTTGTATTTTAAAAACAGAAATTGACCAATTATAAGATTAAAATAGTTTTTTCTATGGTTCCTTGTGTTAATTCTAATCTCTGATTTTGCGTATGTTATTTGATGGTATATTATGAGATGACCTTTCATGGATTTCAACAGTAGGAGGTTTGAGTAAAGACTCAAAGGTTCTATTGAAAATTTGTCTCATTTTTAGGACTTTATCAGCATGCATAGTTCGTGAAGCCATAACCCTTATAGAAAAGCTTTTCAAGTTTTGAGAGCGTCATTTATCAGTTCAGATCGCTTACTTGATTAAAAAGGGTTTTAAAAACATATAATGCAGGCTATGGTTAATGACAAAAAATAAAAAAAAAATTCATAGGCTGAAAAGTGTTCGAGGGTTTTAAAAATCTAGGATCACCATAAACTATTCATTAACTCTCTTTCTCTTGTTGTCTTTGTAGAAGAAAGTGAGATGCCAAATATTTTACCAATAAATCTTGTTTCCTAAAACTGGACAGCTCCTTCATAGTGACATATAACCATGCTCACTCTTATCAAGATTTTTGATTAATCAAAAACTTTCAATGTTATCAATCAAGGTCAAACATTGGCATATAAATGTCACTCCTTTTATTGTTAATCTCAAACTTAAAGAGAATACTAAAACTCATTGCCTATCATTTATCTCCTACTATTCCTTTACCTCAAATTTCAATTTGAAAGAAAGGTCAAGGTTCTCTACCAATCATTAACCTTGTCATTTCTTTGTTTCTATTTCACTAACTTTGTAAAAGAATGACATATAATCATGCCACATATTATATGTTCACCTAAAACATCAATATTCTCATAATAGAGGCTATAAAGCAAATTCAACATTTTCTTTGATGGATAACCAATCATTTGAAGACACCAGAGGCTTTATCATAGATACCAAAAGACATATGTATAGTTAAATATCTTTTTTTTAACTTGCCCTCGACATCGACTATTGGCATTTGTTGTGCCTTTCCTCAATTTAAAAAACTCTTTTGCCCCTCCTAGATTTGATAGGCATTTTTTACTTTTAACCTTGACTTGCCTTTAAGTGCAGTCTACTTCTGGCTTTCTCACAACCTTCCTCAAAGTTTTCTTGGATGCCCCCCAATCTAGGGCTTTTTTACTTTTAGCCCTTTCTCAGTCATTGGGCTTCCATTCTTAGCATTCTCTTTTACCATTGATTCTAACTTTGTCTCCATCTTTCCACTAAAAAAAAATCCTCACTTACCCCCAGTGTGGGGTGTAATCCATGTCAAGGTTTCTTTTCTAAAGAAAGACTCCATTAGGCTTAAATTTGGGTTTGCAAGGGATATATATTTTAAGAATAATGAAGGGAATAAACAAACATGGGCTTTTTTCATTTCAAGTAAGGTTGGCTAAAACCGATAAATTTTGACCTTATTTAGTGTAATAATTTGGACTTGTAAAAAACCATGATTCATGAGTCCATAACTACCGAATCCACTACATGTCATTATGTATATCGCTAAAACTTAGCTCCATAATGTGTGGTTCAATTTTGTATGTGAGCTCAAAATTTGTTTGGTTACCTCACATTGTTTATCATGCATTTTAACAAATATTGAGTCATTTCTGCAATCAAAACACTTTTAATATTTCAGGATAGACCGACCTTAATTTTGCATGTTGGAGTTTGATCAAAATATTTTGTTAAAATAAAATGCTAAACATCTCTTGATTTTAGAACAACAAAGAGGCAAGGAAAAAACACATTTCATTAAAAGAATGAGGTGTGATCCTAAAACAAAAGTGTTGAATAACAAAATTCCATGATAAAATCGTTGACAATATAACACCCTAATCAACTTCTCCAGCAATCATCTATGTCTTGTCATCGCTTATTGATTTTCTTATACTTGTGATGATCTAGTAACAATATAGTCGATGACATTTTCCTTCACAAACTCAACCCGTGTCTTACTCAACATCTTCCGAATTTGATACTTGAAATTTTTGCAATTTTCAATTGAATGGCCAATAACTGTACCATGGTATTCACTTCTCTTATCTGGATTATACCACCTAGAAAATGGTGGTTGCATGAGATTTGATGGAGTTGGGGCAATAAGTCTGGAATCTAATAGATGCTGGTAAACAAACTTGAGTGGCAGATATATGTCAATTTTTAACAAAGACATTTGAGTAGTTGATGCTACAGCGAGACATGACTAGACCACACAACTAAGGTTTCCTACCTGGAAGCCATCTTCTTATTCATCTCTCGTTATTGTTTTGGAATCCATGATAGGACCTCTATTTTTTTTTTTCATTTTGATAGCTTGTTCAATTCTTTCGGCAATCCTCACGACTTCATAAAAATGTTGAGCCGAGCTTCCTATCAAATGCTCATAATAAGGGAATTGGAAGGTGTTGGCGAACAACATCACCATTTTTGTTTCTATTAGTGGAGGTTAGACATGTGTTGCCTTATCTAGCCATCTTTGCACATATGTTCTCACAGACTATTAGTTTCCCTTCTCTATGACCATCAGGCTGGTTATGTCTAGAGTAATTTCCATATTGAATTTAACTGCTTCAAAAAGGCGTCTACCAAATCCTTCAATTTATTAATCTTGGTATTATTCAGTCTCATATACCAACTCAATGTAAACCATGTGAGACTATCTTGAAAGAAATAGATTAGCATTTTATCGTTATGGATCACTTTAGCCATCTTGTTGTAATCTGATAGGAGATAGGTGTTCGGGCATTTGAGCTTGGTGTACTTGATGAAGTTTGACACTCTGAACTCTCTCAGAACCATAATTTTTTGGAACCAAACAAACTTCAGCTGCTAATACAGGGTTAGTTAGATTATTCCTTTCAACCACTCTCAATCTCTCTTCTAGAGCAACCCATTTATCATGGTCCATGAGACTAGTAGACCTATCATCAAAACATCCTTCTACTATTAGATCAATGGCGACTTGAGCTTAAGTTGACTGGATGGAGGGAAAATGGACAAAATGCTGCCCAGTTACTAAGTTTGCCCCTAAGCTCTAAGATGTGTGAGGGACATGGGTTGAAAGTGCTTCCACGGAAGGCTGTGTAAATGTTACCTTTCCATTCTTGAAACTGAGTGCTTGTTCAAGTAGATTTGTGAGTCTAGCTACTTCACATTTGATGCTCTCAATTTTCTTTTGATAATGAGCCTCTATAGAAGCCTCTTTTTGTTTTCCATCTTTTCTCTTAGTCAAGTGTAGTAGACCTTAGGTGGGGGACCAACGTTTCAACTTGGCTGAGGATATATACATGTAAGGATACATGATGCAACCATATTATTTGATAGTCTTATCCATATTTGCATAGTATTTTGCCTATGTTTTATATATAAAATGCCTTGATATTCTTTCTTTTAAGTTTTGAAGGTACTTTTGAATGTAAGATTAAAAAATAAGTAAATTAGAGATAGTTCATATCATGTTCCAACCCATGTTGAACTTTGGCAGATTTGACATCTAATCGATGTTTTGTGTGGAGCTTGAGCTCTAGAGGTCCAAATGAAGTGATTTTAGTGGTATTAGAAAGATAACATCCATACCTTTCTATACATATATGGCAAGAAAAATAAAAAGAGAAATAGCATGGAAATCGCAGCTATTTCTGAGACAAATCTTGAATTCTACCAATGTTGACCTTCGGTCATTCCGACTTGAATATCTTGAGTAAGAGAAGTCCATTTGATGAAAACTCAATTTTTTTGGATTCCTGACTCGAAGACCTATCATCCTACCAAATTTTAGTAGAAAAGAAGCTCATATGAGAGAGACATAATTTTTCTAAGACAACTGATAGATTTTGCCAGCAAACAGGTTTTGTGAAGAAATAAGTCCAATTTATTTTCCAAGCATCCAAATTGACATCCAAGTTTCTATTTGGGCAATTTAACTCCTATTAGTCCAAAGTTAAAGCTTGAAGATTTTATGCAACACTATTTATTCTTTTTTTTAGAAAAATAGTGATTGCATTACTTAAATGTAAATCGTCTACTTATGAAAGGACTATATTTTTAAGGAAGTAGGATTAGGGTTGGCTATCAAATAAAAAAAAAGAGAGAAAGGAAGGAGAGGGCGGCTAGAAGAGAAGAAAAACTCCATCCTTTTATCCTATACCCGAAATCATGTATTCAACTTTTCTCTTGATTAGTTTCTCAATAAACATGCAAGGCTAAATTCTTTTTCTTAGTTGCAAGGACACAAAAACCTTTGGATTTCATGAACTGTGAGATTTATTTTACCTTTTCTCTTCAGTTTATATGATGAGTATGTTCATTTTTCTTTGCTTATTTCCAATGATTGTTTAGTTTGATTGCTAGAGCGAACTCTAAGTTATTATTCTAACCAATCTATTGCTAAGTTTGCTACCAAAACCGGAGTTGTGATATATAAACTTATGAAGAAACTGAATTTAATAATTGTGGCAGATTTATGTTATTAATCTTAAGAAAAATATTCGATCAACTCAAACATAAACCGCAGATAGTGATGTTGTTTAGATTAATTATCTTATCTAGTTCTTAAGGCTGCCAATAAATTGAATTACTAGTACGGACATTGTGGCTATGTCATAGTTAGGGTTAGTTACACTATGAATCAGTTAACTAAGTAATGTTAAGAAAAGATAAATATTTAAAATATAAATTGACGTTTTATTTCAATGATCAATTTTTATTTTCATAGATGGACGTTTACTTGAGACCAAGGTTTTTTCTCTTAATAATTTATTTATTTATTTAATTTAGCTTGATTGTTTTATTCTGTTTACCATATCATAACCTAGATAACCTTAAACACCCCTCCAATTTCATATCATCTAGCATAAAAATTTGAACTAAACCTTCTTCATAGGATCGACCTCTTGCTTGCTCTATACCATCTTGTTTATTTAAGCTAGAGTAATTAATTTGTATGACCACGACATCGCAACAATACATGCATGTTAAATGTATAAGCATGTTTTTATATGATGAACTCACCGTTTAAGGAGTGACACATGGTTATAACGCTTACATGATGAACAAGAATTTTAATTCTTTCCCAAACTCTATAATAGAAATTTCCTGGGTGACGACCATTGTGTCACTCGTAAGTCCTAAATTCAAGATGATTCAATAAGGGCTTGTCTTGATGCAAAACAATGTGTATTGCTTTTAATCAAAGATTTTAAGGGTAAGAGCTGGTTGTAATTAAGGAAGGTATTAACACTTCTAGCACACTCGACTTGAGATAAGTTGTATTGTGTGGTCTACATGTGATTTAAAGGTTTTGATGGTTTTCTAACCGGTGATCTATCTATGGCTTACGATTGAGATTTATTCGTGTCAATAAATCTGGTATTAAGATTTTATTATGGGCTTGTGTACCCAAATAAATTCTTATGAAAAAAGTTTTCTGTAATTTATATATTATGGTGAAAAATTATCCCAATTAAAATTGATGAATATTTAAAATAACTCAAAGAATTTTCTAGTCAATTTCTAATATTTAAATACCAGCCTTAATTGGAGGTTCAACATTTATACCAAAATATTAACCATTAATACTCATGAATTGAATTTTTAGTGATTATTGGAATATTGGCCAAATTTTCATGGATTCAATAAACCGATTATTAAATCCAAAATGCATACTAAAAATTAAATAAAACATATCATGTATTTTATTTTTTAAGAAAAAATATATGATTTTCCTTCTGTATTTTTAATAGACTTGGTCGTATGCAATTAAAACATTTAATTTTTTTTATTTTTGGTTTTAAACATTCAAAAACATCTAAGAAAATACAAACACACATACCCATCTTTTATATTGATTAACCTACAAACACACCCATACAATTACAAATATTTATACAACATTGTAATTAATCACAAATCATAATAAAAAGACATAAAAAACCATCTAAATCCCAAAATGGACCTTCCGAAGGTTGAGGATAGCTTGGAGAGGCTACACGATACTAGAAACGAAGAAACAGTAGCGGCGTGTGGGTTCGACGCGCCATCGCTATTGGAGGTGTGTGGGTTCACACCCTGTCGTTCATGGAAGGCTGAGACCTCGTGGATCTGGAGTTGCATTACCTCCATTTTCTTTCTATACTAGCGGTGAACTTCACCGTCACCTATAAAAACAAAAAAAATCCACAAGCAAAGTTTTGATTCTCTTGGTTTTTTCCTTCTCTTTCAAATTTGTTTTTTTCTCCTTCATTACTGGTTTTTTCATCCACTATTTTTTGCTATTATAGACTGCTACAGGTCTATTGTGGAGGTTTTATATCATTATAGTGGTTTTTATGGGTTGCAGGAGGAGATATCATTAATGCTGCTGTTGTTTTTTCATCCACTATTTTTTGCTATTATAGACTGCTATGTCATCTGGTGTTGTTGATGTTACTTGTTATAGCCAACTAGAGGAGCTGAGGCAACATCAATTAAGATGTGTAGGAGCTGTCATCAACAACTAATGTAAGCCCTTTATCTCTTCACCCTCCACTAGCATCATATGTAGCAACCCAACCACCCATTTCTCATCTGGAACAGCTAATGTAAGCCCTTTATCTCTTCCTTTTTTTTCCTAAAAGTTTTGCAAGCAAGTTTACTAATCACATTAAAAAACATGAACATGTGTAATTCATGCATGGACCTATTTATTCATGCATTTTAATTTAATTTAATTTTGATATGATTTGATTTTTAATGGCTTCAAAATAACATTAACTTCATTTTGTAAAAATATGTTGTCACGTTTTATGTACGTATGTGTGTGAAAAAACTCTTTTTTGGAAATTCATAACTTCTCACCCATTCATTTTATATTTTATTTTAGTTGGCTTCACATTAGCGTTGTTATCATTTTGTAAAACTCTTATATCACCTATTTAGGTATGTGTGCGTGTTTGTGAATACTTAGTTTTTAAACAAGAATAAAAATTTCTTCGACGAGTTTTCATCAAGTTTGCATCATATTTTGATCAAAGCTTAGTTTTTAAACTATTAGGCCAACGAGTACTTAGTTTTTAAACAAGAATAAAAATTTTTTCGACGAGTTTTCATCAAGTTTGCATCATATTGTGATCAAAGCTTAGTTTTTAAACTATTAGATCAACAAGTACTTAGGTTTAAACCAGAATAAAAATTTCATCGACAAGTTTTCATCAAGTTTGCATCATATTTTGTTCAAAGCTTAGTTTTTAAACTATTAGGTCAGTGAGTCTCCTAGTTTTTAGAGATCAATGTAGGCATAACATGATATTTTTAATTGTAAAACATGTTAAAAAAAGTGTCGACTATTTTTCATCAAGTTGACGATATGCTTTGTTTAAACTTGGATTTTAATAGTTAGGTTAATGTGTCCTAGTTTTAGGTACCTTGTAGGTTTAGCATGCTGTTTTTTAACCAAAAATAAAAGAAAACAAAAAAATCATCGATTTGTGAGACTCTTGACTCATGGCCAGATGCTAACTTGATGAACACCCAATAATAATAAATGACTTGCAAACAAGTTTAGAAAATAATTTAGACAATTAATGACATGTGTAAAATAAATTTAAGAATATGATAACCATTTAGTTGAAAGAATATGGTAAGGGCAATACCAATCTTCTCTTAAAGATAACAAACCTCTTATTTAGATCTCTAAAACCAATGTATATTTTATAATTTTTAGTTTACTTAAATCTTAAATCTAGGTGGCAACTTCATTTTCTATAATTTCCCTTTAATTTTATAGGTCTAATTTTTATGTCCGATAGCAGCATACAATATGATTATATATAACATATAAATGTATATTGATGATATTATGGCAAAGTCAAATTCTAAAGATTAAATAAGGATAAATCAATACATTTGAATATTGTAAAGATTAAACAAAAACTTTGCCATCATCTTCAACTTGTATTTAATCAACCCAATGAAAATAGTACACTTCGACTTCATGATTCCTACTATTCTCCGTGCTTTCCTTTAGATAATTATCAGGATTCGTTTTGATTAACGCATATCTTCCTATGATTCATGAAGAAACATTATATATATATATAACTCTCAACTCCAATTTTTATATCCACGAAAACCATCACCGGTTGCCATTCAAAACCTAGATTAATCAAATAGATAACTGAAACATTCAAAATAAAATCAAGAAAATAAAAATGATTAGATGGTGATGGTGCTGGATCTTGTTCATGGAGAAGAAATAAATGAGCTAAATATTCAAACTCTATGCGTGTTAGTGGTGGTTGAGGTGGTAGTAAAAATGTTTGATCTATTTTGTTTGTGGTGTTGTATGATTATTGTGATGACATGAGTAATTGATTATGGAGGTAGAAGATGTTATTTATGGTTTATTTGCTTTTATTTTCTTGAATATAAAGAGAGATTAATTTGATTAGAAACGGTTGAAAAATGGTTGTAGGAAAGGCCAAGGAGAGTGAAAACGAGGATAGCTGGTTAATTCAAATAATATTTTAGTTAATTTAATGGAATATAAAAATTAATTAAACTATCTTAAATTATTTTATTTTTCGCCTTTTATTTTCCAATTTTTTGTGTCCATGAGTAATATAACAACTTATGCTTGTTAAGTGTAAAATACTGACATAAAAGAAAGACTTTTACTATAAATTAGAGTAAAGCTATGGAAATATAGTTATTTTTAAAATTCTTCATTCCAAGCATTAATTTTTTTTAATTCTTTTTCATTAATCCTTAAAAAATATTTCTTTTAAACAATGGTAGCTTAGTTAAAATATAACTGTACATCATGTGCACAACACATGTTTTGTCAAAGTCAATGCTTGTAGCTATTTCTCCCTTGTACAATAGGGGAGAGCTATTGTCTTGAAGTGTGTTTTTTTCTTCTTTTTTTCGAGAAGGCCATGTCTAATTTTTCAATAGCATTTCTTCCACTCCTAAGTTCTTAAATAGTTAATGCCAATGCAATCTAAGTGCTTCACCCATTAAAACTCTCCATCAAAACTCAAAATCTGCAAACATTAACAAAAAAAAAAATTAAACAAATCTAATCACATTGTATTTCATCATAATTTACGCTAATTAAACATCTTACTCTATTTTTCTTCCTCAATTTTTTTGCTTTTGAAAATTAAGTTCAATGGCCTGTGCAAGAAGCAAACAATAAAACCCACAAACATCCTTAATCCTAAAATATATGCTCCACAATTGAATCTATATGCTCCACAATTTAATCTATGTTCTCCTTACCTGCAGCAGTACCACCAATCTCTCGTGTGGTAGGAAATCTTCCCCTACAATTATGATTGAGCGCAATTCATCTTCTCTGCAAAAATCATCCTCAAAGTTATGAGAATAGTTTCGAGGATCATACCCAAAATCCTCTGGACAAAGATGTTTCATGTTCTTTCCTCTCTTTCCAATCAACCCAGGATACTTATCCTTAATATCCAAATCATGGGTTGTTGATTTGAGCCAGGCATATGGTAATCTTGGAGCCTGTGGCTGCAGCTTCCTACTGTTATTCCAATCTTGGTCATGATCTTGATCAAGCATCTCATGCTGATGGATCATGTAACTGGTGGGGGAGCAACAAAGAGAAGATTTTAGCTTGGCTTTTAGAGAAAAGCTGGAGAATCACTATATTCATTGATCATTGGCATCGCCATTTTTTCAAAGAACAAATAACAATTGTTGCAGCTTTCAAGGAGATAGGAAATGAAGTTATATTTATAGAGAAAACCAGTTCAACAAAAACTTAAAGCATTTTATTTAATAGTACACCTAGATAGAGGAAATACCTAACAATAGGCAGACTAACCAACCACGCAAATCAAGTAGCTCAAGTAGCTTAAGAGTGTGTTTGGTATTGCGATAGTTTTTGTGGTTGTGGTTTGAAAAAAGTTGTTTTATAAAAAGCACTTTTAATTGAGATTGGTTTGAAAAAATAGGTGTTTGGTTAAAACTGTGGTTGAAATTGAGATTGAAGAAAAAGTAGTTTAATGTGTTTGGTTAAAAAAATGCTTTTCAAATTGAGGTTATAAAATAATTAATATATATATATATATATATATATATATATATATTAATACTAATGATTTTTAATGTAATAACATAATTGGAATTGCGATCAAATTTCACAAATGCTACGTCATTATGCGATATCCTTCTAATTTATGTAGTGTTATTAAATAATATTAAGTACTAGTTTTTCGAGTAAAACACAATTTTTTTTAAAAAAATCAACAATTTCATTATGTACAAAATTCATTCGACAATAACTACAGTTATCATGATTTATCCTGCGTGCAATAAAATTAAGTAAAATATTATCATGAATAAAATTGAGATTACAGTACGAATAAATTTAATTTACGTTAAACTAATTTTTTTAAAATATATATATATATATATATATAAATTTCACGTGAACAATACAAGTGCAATTAATTAACTGTACTAATTTTTCAAGAAAAAAAAAACTTTGCACACTAGTTTTTCAAAAAAAAAAACTATATTTCACGTGAACAATACAAGTGCAATTAATTAACTGTACTAATTTTTCAGGAAAAAAAAAACTTTGCACACTAGTTTTTCAAAAAAAAAAAACTATATTTCACATGAACAATACAAGTGCAATTAATTAACTGTACTAATTTTTCAGGAAAAAAAAACTTTGCACACTAGTTTTTCAAAAAAAAAAACTAATTGTTCACGTGAACAGTGCAAGTGAATTAAAATTCACTCGCACTGTTCAATGAGTGAACAGTGCGCAGTGGAGCATGGCTCCGCTGTTCAATGAATAGTGGAGCCATGCTCCACTGTTAACGTTGGGTCAGCAGCATGAGAAGCAGCATTTTCAAAACCTGCGGTGCAGCCTCAAATATTAATGGGCCCTACCAGCAAAACACCCTGCTTTTTCTTTAACCAAACACTAGGTAGTGTGGCTGCGGGTGAACCTTACCCGCAACCACACTACCAAACAGCCACTAAATATGAATGGAAGGCACATCGCTGTTGATAAAAATCCAAACCATCACTCAAAAGAATTGGAATAACTGGTCAAGAGGCCTTCAATAGAATAAGCCAAAGCAAGATTGTCCCTGGACCTGAAACTAATTAGCAGGCCACCAAACTTCTGCCCAGCCCCATATCATTGCCTAAAGGAAATTATAGTATAGAAGTCCAGGATGGGGTTCTGTATCATTGTCTTCTCCCATATTAATATAGGGCATTTGAGGCTGGGAAGAAATTTGAATCCATAAATAAAGAGCAATTAATAAATGAAAATTGTGATTTAGGTATACAACATGTACATGGAGATTGCAACTACCATTGCATGTACCTGACGAACAACTTTCTGTTAATGGAAAAAGATAATCCCAAGTGGAATTCACAAAATGAGTGTTCGTGTGAGCTAACAATTCATAAAAAATTTAGGTGCATGTCAGCTCACAGATACATAGAGTAACAAAAATTAATCGTAAGGCAAAAACCAACTAAAACAACTATTACTCGATGTTGAGGTTGACATCAAGTCTTCCCCTCTCAAATTTGAATCCATAAATAAGGAGCAATTAATAAATGAAATTGTGATTTAGGTATACAACATGTACATAAAGATTGCAACTACCATTGCATATACCAAACGAACAGCTTTCTATTAATGGAAAAAGATAATCTCAAGAAGAATTCACAAAATGAGTGTTCGTGTGAGCTAACAATTCATAAAAATTTAGGTGCATGTGGGATCACAAATACATAGAGTAACAAAAAAATAATCATAAGGCAAAAACCAACTAAAATCGTTAGGTATTCCGGCTCCTTCATGCGCGGACCGGTGGTGTACTGATAGTTGTCCATTGAAGGCTAAGCACACTGAGACAATATTTAACGTAGTTCGGCAAATTGCCTACATCCACGGGAGAGGTTCATATTATTAGAGATAGAGAAATGATACAATACAAATACATGGAGGAGGAAGATCATTCACTCAAACTCAACTCCCAGCTCTCTTGCTGCTGTAATGGCAACAGGGTTGCTGCCCTTGGCAGCACCTCTCTCTTGTTCTCTTCACATTCTTTGCACTCTCTCTCTTCAACCCTCTCACAGTTCTACTCTCTCACAGTTCTACTCTCTTGGTGCCTATTTATAGGCAAGAATTGTGGTTGCATTAATGGGTTGCACCATTTTGTCAATGGTTGGTGCAACTATCATTGTAGCCTTTTGACAATGGTAACCCTACTTCTTAGGGTAGGCTGCACAAGTTATTGTCCATTAAATGACAATATCCTAACAATCACCCCCTTTGACATTTATATGGGCAATTGTCCTCTTGCTTCTTCAGCACAAGCTTGCATCTTGCAGCTCTTCCAAGCTTACCATTCTGAGAGCGTCTCCGACCAAGTTTACAGATACTTGCCACACCTTTCAATCACCAGTCACCAAAGCACACCTTTTCTCACATAAAAGGATCACTATAACCAGATGGTCTGTCACTTCACATCTGAAGTGTTGTCGCTTGTCTTTGGGAACATTCCCTTTCGAGCGTATCAACCATGCTCGGTTTGGAATATTAACCATGCTCGATTCGGAATGATTCACCAAGCCTCACATCAAGGCTTACAACACCCCCTCAAAAAGAAATTTTTATTCCCAAGTGCAACAGTCATTATTTGAGCATCTCAATATGATCACGAGCTCACCACTCTTCCAAGAGTCTACGCATCCAGGAGTTGCGTCTGCCCTCTATTCCACCCTAGAAACAACGCCTTACTTTTCCAAGAGTCTCTCGCTCTTAGTCTTAAGAGTCCAGGTAGCTCTTCACCTTTAACCTATGGGGGCAGCCCATTAAAGGTTGATCCATATGTCTTGATACTCTGAGCATTACAATACCTTCACCGAGCTCACCACCTTGACAAGAGTCAACTTGTTGCAGGAACCTGCGCATGCCCTCTGCTCCTACATAGCAGTCGCGTCTCAATGCTCCATAAGTCACTCACTTATTGTCCAAGGCATTTGTCTTCTAGCTCTTTGATCTTTAACATGGGGGCAATATCCATGAAAGTCAATGTTGCATTTGTCTCCATGCTCTTCATAACCACTTCATTGGCTATACACCTGTCCACTCATATCTAGCCATCACATTGGTTTTGGGGTTGTTCTGAACTGGGCTCCTTTCATGGCCCTCACACCTTCTCTAAGGTGTCTTCACCTGTTGTCATAAGGCGGTCTGAACTGGGGCTCCTATCATGGTCCTTACACCTCTAAGGTGTCTTCGCCTTTCATAAGCGGTCGTATCCTCCTTTAGCTGAGATGCTTCCAAGTGGCTCTAAACAATTCTCTACCACCATGTGGACTATGAGAGATCACTGCCACTGATTACATAGAAAGAGAAAGTTGTGGTATACTCCTCGCAATCCTCCACCTCAATTTCTATGTTTGGAGCTTCTGCATCTTTCATCATCGCACTTGACAGCTCCACCTACACCAACTCTCTTTGGTGTCTTCGCTTTTCATCATAGGCAGTCGCTTTTCATCACACGCGTTTGCACCCCCTCAATTAAGTGCCTCTGCAAAAGCTCTCTTTCCATCTTTGCATGCATTGAAAAGGTCTTCGCTTGTTGTCTTCATCAAGAGCACAAGAGATTTGCTGTTGTACAACTTTTCTATATCTCTGCTCTGAGCTTCTTCTGGGAACACTTCTTGCACTTGTTGTCTCATTACAGTACCTCGTTGGATCCTACAGATACTCCTGCACAATCTTTGGGTGCCCTCGTGCAATTTCTATTCTCCAGATTTTTCCTATTCTTTGCTTATGTTTGATAGCAGCTCATCCTCTCACAACATCTGTCCAAGTCAAAATAGGGTGTCAATCTTTATCCTCTTGCTGTATTTCTCTTCCATTATCAAGGTCTTCATCAATTCTACCCTCCAAGAAATTAGTCACTGAATCCAACCTTTTTGGAGAAATCACCACTCTATCAGATCCTTGAACAAACAGAACCCAATTGTTCCCTTATGTCGTCATCCTACTAATCTTCAACCGTTTCATTACAAACTGCTATATATACAAAAATAGTACCGTATGGATAATCCTTTCACTAAGCAAGTTCCCAGGTAAGATTGGAGGGGTCACAGTGGTCCCGCTTAAAACCCAACCTTCTAAACAGAACTTCTTAGGTCATATATATCCATCGTACTGTCTTCCCGTATATACAACCATTTGCTAGGTTTGTTGTGGCTTTCCTTTACAAGTGATCTGGAATATACTGGTTTAATACATGATTTCTCAACATCTGGCTAGACTACCATTTCTTAAATTCGTCAAGATTGGTCTAAATCAATTTTCACTCTACACCTCAAATCCTCCACATGATCGGGTGTCCAGAGTGTCCTAATTTTTGCCTTCCCTCAAGGCATCTAAAAAATTCCCCACTAATCAATTCAGCACACATAATTGGGCAAATGTGTGCAACTTCTTCTTCATCTCCTTCGACCACCATGATGACCTTCAGATGCCTCCTGATCGGGCAATTCTTTTGTTACTTCACCACCACCACTTTCGGTCTTAAATCTCAACGATCGGACCGTATTATTGCATCCAGAACGATCAAATTAGCTAAAAACAAGTCTGAAATCGTCCAAATCGCATTTCAGACGGCTAAGATTTGATCAAAACAATTCTGGCCTAATAAACGACCCAGATTCAATATCAGATCCAGTTGCACGTAGAGTCCGCTACACTGGATCCTATCCCTCGGCTCACGGCTCGGCTACAACTCAGCTTAGCTCCACCAGGCTTGGCCAGGCTTAGCTCGGCTCGGTCTGATGATGTGGCAGGTCGGTCCCACTTTGCTGACGTGTCAGCTGACTAGTTGCTAACATGGCATGTCACTGTGCATGCTGACGTCATCCTTGGCATGTCTACTGTGCATGATGACGTCACAGTTACGTCATCCTTATCCAGGTCAGTCTAGTGGGTCAAGTCGTCTGGTATTCGGGTCGGGTCAGCTCATTCGGGCGAAGACAGGCGACACGCGTGGCCAGCAACCTTACCGGCGCGTGACGGCGTTTCCAACGCGGTTTTCACCAGTGGCTTCGTCTCTTCCTCCTCTACATAGTGGTATGGTCAAAACACAATTTTGACAACTTTCATTTTTGAGCAAAAAATCAAACACCACTTTAAACCATGTGCTCTGATACCAATTGTTGAGGATTCCAGCTCCCCTATGCACGGACCAGTGGTGTTCTGATAGTTGCCCCTTGGAGGCTAAACACACTAACATAATATTTAACGTGGTTCGACAAATTGCCTACATCCACGAGAAAGGTCCATATTATTAGAGATAGAGAAATGATACAATACAAATACATGTAGGAGGAGGATCACTGCACTCACAAACTTTGCTGCTCTCTCTTGGTGCCTATTTATAGGCAAGAATGGTGCCACCAGCTCCAGCTCTTCTTTAACAATGGTGGCTGCATTAATGGTGTTACACCATTTTGTCAATGGTTGGTGCAACTACCATTGTAGCCTTTTGACAATGGTAACCCTCTTTTCCTATGGGTAGGCTGCGCAAGTTGTTGCCTATTAATAGCAATATCCCAACAATCACCCCCTGACATTTATATGGGCAATTGTTGGGATATTGTCATTAATGGGCAACAACTTGCGCAGCCTACCCTAGGAAAAGAGGGTTACCATTGTCAAAAGCCTACAATGGTAGTTGCACCAACCATTGACAAAATGGTGTAACATCATTAATGCAGTCACCATTATTGAAGAAAAGCTGGAGCTGGTGGCACCATTCTTGCCTATCAATAGGCACCAAGAGAGAGCAACAAAGTTTGTGAGAGAGATTGTGAGTGCAGTAGATAAAACAAAAGAGAAAGAGGGGTTGCCGAGGGCAGCAACCCTACTGCCATTGCAGCAGCTGAAAGTTGGAAGTAGAGTTTGAGTGAAGTGATCCTCTTTCTCCATGTATTTGTATTGTATCATTTCTCTATCTCTAATAATATGGACATCTCCCGTGGATGTAGGCGATCTGCCGAACCACGTTAAATATTGTGTCAGCGTGCTTAGCCTCTAATGGGCAACTATCAGAACATCACCGGTCCGCGCATAGAGGAGCCGGAATCCCCAACAAAAACAACTACTACTCAGTGTTGAGGTTGACATCAGGTCTTCCCCTCTCAAATTTGACCCTCACAAATCTAGAGAATTGCAACATGAAAAGATATTATTCACTTTACATTTTTGTCAACATTTAATATTCAATCTTTTTTTCCTATGCAATACAATCAACCAAACCACCCAGCAATATCTACTATCCTGAGGAGGGATATGAGAGAATTATTCTTGTATGGTCATCATGGAAGATCAAACTTGAATGTCATCAATTCCGGAGTGCATATTGAATTAGAATTCCAATTAACAACAACCATAGCAACAAGTTTTAACACACTGAACTATCTTCACTCAGACTATGTGAAGCATAAGAGTATAAGGTGAAAGCCATTATAGCATTGCAAAAACAACGACGAAGCTATCATACATGGAAAATGTAAATAGCAATTCAAGTCACAAAATATGTTGAAAGTCAAAGGGGCACTCACTGAAATACATGTTGAGAACAACTACCACCATCTCTGGTTAAAATCAATTGCTTAATATCATATACATGTTTCCTTTGTACCTGATAAAAATAAAAATAAAAATAAAACAATTCAATAAATTAACAGTAGAGACCCATGCTGTGACTCAAATGAATGTTTGACTTGATTGATCATCAAGATGTTTCCTTTTACACTTGATGGAAAGCAATTAAAATTATATTAAAACCAGAATTAAAACCTAGACACTAAGAGAGGGCCAAACAAACTGTTTCCTCCAATCATATCCCAAAACAACAGGGATCAACATGGACTCTTCTATCAGCACAATAAATCTCTATGCGAATTCGAACACCCAACATGTAGAAAACATTATATTCCATTAAACATTTAAAAACTAAAAATAAAAATGAAAAAGAAAGGTCAACTTTCTCAGAATCCTTGTCAAACACATTACAGGCAAGATACAAAGAAACCAATTCAGAGCATCCACAATTCCATTCTAACAGGAAACCAAAATTTCCATTCAATATTTAGGAATAAAGCAATTCAACACCTTATCAACCCACCATATCAATTACCCGCGAAGAGCAACATCATCCATGTATAAATTCGAACCTCATCTTTCAGTTCTTATCTCCCACAACAAAATCCTCCTGATGTTCCCCAACCTGCCAGGAAATTCATAATTCATAAATTATATTTCAATTTCTGTATAGCATATTACAATTTGCACCACAACTTAAGTAGACCTTGGTAAAAACCCAAAGCAGTAAAGTACATGTCTGAATATTTAAAAATAAAAAACATATTAATGAGTCAAATACCAAAACAAAACACAACTCGATAAAATAAAACTTAGAAAGGTGTACTATGCCTAAAACCTTAAAAACCATCCTCATCATCAGTGACGCGAGAGCAAGGCCATCGCTCTGTAGATTTCTCTTTATCATCATGGCTTCCTTGACCCCCCCCCCCCTTTTTCTTCTTGTGTGGTGCCTCCTCTTTCGGCTTTCGTCTATCAGTTTGTGTTAGAAAAAGGAGAAGAACCACTACTGCCAACAGCACCACCTTCACCCTCTCTCGGCAGTATTCTCTTATCTACGATGCGGCATCCTTCTCCATTTTTCTCCAACCTGTGTTTCATCCCTGCTCTTCTTCAGAGGAAATGAAAACGAAAACGAAACAGAAACGATAAGCTCAAGACCAGAACAAAAGGGAAAAAAAAACATGGATAAAAGCTTGCCACGTCTCAAAAGATCAGAAGGAAAAGGCAAAAAGGCAATGCGAAAACCCCACACTACGCTATCAACACAATTAAACCTTCAATCAGAATGAAGGGTATAATCGTTACTGAACTATTAAAATCCACATTTAAAGCACTCTAGGCATAGTTATAAAAACTGAGCCGGAGGTTGACTCTAATAAAAAGGTGGGTCCAGATTTCTTGGTAATTAAAAAATAATTAACATAAATATAAATTATATATATTATAAAGTCTAAAAAAATATTTTAAAAAATTTTGTATTGTTTATCTTTCTAAATTGAAGTATTTAAACTAAATTTTTTTTATTCCACATTAAAAAAATATTCTTATAAACATAAAATATATATATTAAAGGACTTTAAATTTTATATTAAAAATATATTATGTTATCCTTTTAAATTAAAGTATATAAACAAAAAAAATTATCTCACATTAAAAAAACTTAATTTTTTTCTTGTCAACTTAGATTATATATACGAAAAAATTTCAAATTCTATATTATAAAAATAATTTTTTTCTTGGAAACATAAAGTGTATATATATTATTAAAGGTTTGCAAATCCTATATTTAAAAAATAAAATATTTTTCTAATATTTATATAGTGAATTTTAAAAAGTGTTAATAACTAACTAAAAAATATAAAAAAAGAGAGGTATAGAAGAAAAACCATATTTGAAAAAAAATATCAGGTCTCATCCGAGTTTGATCAGGTTCTGAATCAATCGTGTTTGTCAAATTTTTATTCTAGATAGTTTTTTATTTTACCTAACTGATTCAACCATTAGATTCTAGGTCAATTTACTGATCCATTCAAGTTTAATAAGTATGATTTTAGGTTTAAAGTGCTTAGTTATTTTAGATTTTTTAAAAAGAAAATAATTCATAAGAATATTGTATTTGTACGGAGATAAAATCTAAAAAATAAAAAATTACAATGGCAAAAATTGACGTCAGATGGAGAGTCTCACACACAACAAGCACAGTGAGAAATAATAATCTGTGCATCTCACCCACACAATAGTGACAATACGGGGTGCTTTCAAAAGAAGAAAAGGACATAACGTACCCTCATCGCAGAAGGGCACAAACAATTGGCGTCCCTGATGTTGTCACAGGCATACAGACTGAACACAAAAGTGTTTTAAGTTTCAACTACCTTTCTTTTCTCGCTGAACTGAAGACTAAAAAGTCATACAAAATACCAAAAAAGAAAAAGAAAAAAGGAAGAGAATCTGTTAATATCTTAAGAGGGAAATGAGAATTAAATACAGTGTTTGATTCTCCTCGAAGAAAAGAAGAAAAGAAAGTGTTTTATCGTGTAGTTTTAATCAATAATATAGAAAAAGAAGTGAAAAAATGGCGATGCCGGCGATGGGATTGCTGGCCTGGCTTGACAAAAAGATCGTGGATCCCCTCTATCAAATCCTTCGCAGGTAGCTTCTCTTGAATCTAATTTTTTATAGATGAGGTTCTGTGGTGGTGTTATTTTATTTATTTATTGGCAGGGGTTTAGAGCCGAAGCAATTGGCTTTCTCAACGGCACTTTGTATTGCTCTCGGAATATTTCCTATATGCGGTATGTATGTATTTTGTTCTGTGGATAAACTTGATGAGATTCTTGAAGCTATTTAATGAAATTTCTTGGAAATGATTGGCAGGTGTTACCGTTCTGCTTTGTGGACTGGCTATTGCGTTGCTTGGATCTCTTTGCCATGCTCCCACCGTGCTGTTAGCTAACTTCATCGCTACTCCCATAGAGCTAAGGTATTTCTGCTTTCTTCCTGGAATGGATCATGGTATCGTATCCATCTTCATCGTTGACATTGCGTGATTTTTTTTTAAAGAAAAAAATTATACCTGGCATTGATCCATTTTCTACCACATTTTCTGATTAATTATCTATTTATACTGCGGCAGTCAGTCAAAGATTTAAGGAAATATTTGGTGATTTGGTCTCTGAATGCTCAAAGGAGCTTTGATGTGCATTTGGACTTGATAATTAACATTTTCAATTTCTTGTTCTTTTGTACTTGCATGCATTGCAGCGCCTTAAGTATGTACTAGATTTGTTTTTCTTTTCTGAATTTTGATTTTATGTTTTTCCTTTTCAAGTTTGGTGGTGCCCTTCTTGCGCTTTGGCGAAGTTATTTCTGGTGGACCTCCTTTTCCTTTGACGTCCGATGCATTGAAAAAGGTTTTGACAAGACAAGCTTCGCGTGAAGTTATATTAAGTATTGCCCATGCTGTAAGTAGCCATATTGGTTCTAACCAACACTCTTACTCTCTATCTCACATGAATGAACGCAATTGTACTCCAGTGTTTACCTTCACTGGACATTAAACTCTTTAAGTATTTAGGGTAAACATCTTGGGATGAAGAAAGGAGTCAGCATACTAAAGCAGAGCATTGAATTTAGAAGTCAGGAGATATGGTGTTCCAAGGGATCATTTAGATATGAGAAGGTTATTGTTATTCTCATTGAAACTCTTATATAAATAATAGAAGCACCAAAACATCTCTTGGTTCAAATAGTTCAAACCCTTCAAAACATAGTAATCCTGGAAAGGAATAATTTCTAGATGACAGCCTCTAGATAATCAGTTGGGTAATATGACAATCAAATATCCACATGGATTAAAATACTCAACATCGGTAGCTGTGTGCTCAATCTCTGAGAGGATTGAGGGGATCATAGTTTATCTTCCTCAGCTTAAGCTAGAGTTTGTTTTCAAATATGATCCCATTTTGACAAACTTGAGCTTGAACAACTTTAAATGTTTATTTTGTACTCCACTTGGCTTGTGGTCCCAGATTGCTGTACCCTTTCTCCCTAATGCCTTATCTGCAGACTGGCATTATTAATAAAAGAGGCTCGGTTGATAAGAAGTGTAAACAATTCTGGGAAATGTATTTTTAAACCAAGATCCAAGACCACACCAAATTGGTACAAGTGATAGCAGCATTTTCTAATAATGCTAATCCAACGTGCTGGATGAATGTTGAGGATGCCTCCATAGAACCATCTAATTAGCGACTTCAATGTTTTGTTCATAGTGTAAGGTTTTAATAGAGTGGGTCTGTATTTGTGAATGAATTTCTCGAGTGCTACAATGTGATGGTTGGAGGATTTTGGTTTCTTTAGGTTAGTAATCTAGCACAGGTTTTGGTGTCTGAGGTGGGATACAGAGCTAATGTTCTCGATGTACATAACTAAATTTTTGTTAAGATGATTAAAGAATTCGAGCCACATACAAGATGATGGATCTTATTTGAATTATGTGCATGCAACCAGCACCCAGAAGTACAAAATCCATTCAGTTTATGAAGATGCTGTCACATTAATTATTCACTGTCTAGAGAATGTGAATGGTAATTTTTTTTTTTAATTAGGGCATGTGCATTAACAAATAATGAAGAAGTAGAAACCCCTGTTCCCTCAAAATGTGCAGACAAAGTCCAACGTACCATTAGTTCAAATTAGAACAAGGAGGATTAGATGTGTTACAAATTAAGCAGGAAATCACTTTTAAAAGGCGACCATCTTTTGCAGCTAATCAGCTTCTGACAAAACAGGAAATAAAGTTCTTCCTTGTCTTCTTCATGTTTCTGGTCATAACTACTCTAAATGTGGACAACAAATAAAAGATACCTTGGCACTTGCTTTGGCATGTCCAACATTCTTTCAACAATAAAGTTTCTTATCTTTCATTCCACATCACAAGATGTAGTAAGCTGAACTGTTGCAAACAACAACCTTGAACTTCTAATCACTATATAGTTTGCAGCTTATACTGTCAATTTATACTGCACTAACTCCGGCGATCAGTTGATATGCCTGCTCACCTAATTTGACTCCCAGTGCTGATTGTTGTAAAATTTTAGATTAGATAGAATGTCCAGTAACTGTAGTGGATCTGCAATGCTTTGACTTGTTCTTTTCAGTTTCCTCCTTGAACCACTGGGATGATTCTGCACTTCTATACGGGTTGAGATTTGGAGCTCACGAGAAATCCATGTGGCTATAGACATTTTTTAATATTTATTTTATTCCCTTTCAGAGGCATTTTATTTTATGTGATAATTAATGTCATCACAATGATTTTGCAGCTGTTGGGATGGCTAGTAGCAGCACCCTTTATTTTGGCTGCACTCTACATAATATTTTTGCCATGTTTCAAGGTCTTGGTTCACAAGTTCAGCACTGTTCCATCGAGCCCAAACAAACCATCAAATTCACTCACATAAATCAAGCTTAAGGTAAGGGATGTTTGATGAATGTTTTATAACCCACCTATTTACTGTTCATTGCACTGACAACAAGAAATGCTGATTAACATAATAATACTGTATGTACATAAAATTACAGAAACCTAGTGTGTACATAATGTCATGCTTTATGAGCTTGTCATGGTCAATTTGCTTCCAAAGTGTGTACCTCCCTTTGCATCTATGAAAGTGGAAACGTTCTTGGTTTAATTTTGCCAGAGGATGTTTCTGTTTCTCTTCATCTCTTTGGGTGCACTCTTTGATTGCATTCATCAAAATGTCAATTTAATCTTGGTTTTGGGTTGGCCAGAATCTGACCTTGCACCTTTCTCTAGTGTTGTGAAGAATGGAGTAGTGCGAGTGGTAGAACCATATAAAGGGAGCTCGTCGCCTTTTGTTGGCTTGGTTGCATTTCTACCTTTGTATTCACTAGGAATTTTAATGACATGCTTAGTTATTGCTTTCAGTTTTGCTTCTGGTAATAAATGCTTCGTTTACCCCATTACCAATAGTCTTGATCGAGTTCCCATTTGTTTATTTATTGTTCTGTCATCTCTTTGGTTCCGCTTCTAAGTACCTAGTGAACGTGGAAAGTTCCTGTCGCATTTTGAACTCCAGGTCAGGGGATAGCAATACTGCATTGAGTCCCGGGATACAGCTTTATGCTTGCTTTTGGTATGTACCTTGCTCTTGGAAAATTGTGCCACATTTGCTTTCTGGGAAAGTGCTAGTGAGGAGCCAATACCAGTTCACTTGGATTTTTTTTGGCAGCTTCAATTTAATGAGCACATTAATATAGGCCATTGCAGTAATGTATCTGACTAAAGGAAGGCTTTAGAGAGCATCAATGGGTTTTATAGTTTTTACTCTCGGAACCTGACCCAAGTCACCCCTTGATTTTTGTTTTCTGTTTTTGTTTTCAAAAAATTGAAAACAAGATATGAAAATGTGTTTTTTTATTTATTTTTGTTTTGATGAATAAAAATTGACAATAAGTTTCAAAACTTTTAAAAACAAAAATTTTCTTAAATGTTTTCAGAACTTGTTTTTACACTATTAATCTAATGTAGAAATTAGGTCATGATTAGGATGAAACTAAGTTGGGGAGAGTCTGAGACTAGATCAAAGGTGCCTAGAGATTTGAAGAGACTGGCCCAAAAGTTGGGGCGAGGGGTTGGGTTGATATCAGGTCCTAATGTTAGGGGCTAGGCTTGGATTGGGATCGGATTTGAGAATTGGGCCTCAAGTTCTAAGGGGTTAGGCCAAGACTAGTCTAAGATGGCAGGGGTTGGGCTAGGATTAGGTCCCAAACATCAAGGGTTAGGCTCAGGACAGGGTTAGGCTCGAGACAAGTTTGGGATTGAATCTTGGGCTATCAAGAATCAAAATGATCTTGGATCTAAAGAGCCTAAGATTAAGACCAAGACACTTAGAGTTAACTAATACTAGTCCAAGACATTTTGAATCAAGATCGGTGTGATCGAGGATTGAGTTAGGACTAAGTGAAATCAGATTGTACCCTACCATAATTATCAAACTTGATTCGGTGGGTTGACCTATGAACTTGGTGACCTAAGGCCAAACCCAAACTAGGCTTGAAATTAAATCAGCCCACCCGGTCAAACCTGATTAACCTGATCAAATCTTGGTTGACTTGATTGATCTAACCAATATAACTTAACCTAATTCAAATATGATCGAGTTAACCATGAGATATAAAAAAGGAAAAGAAAAATCAAAATCACGTCATGGTGATCCTTCATTAAAAAAATTAATGTCAATTGATTTGATTTGATGACCTAGCGATTCAGATCTTTTATTGGGTTAGATCTTTTATTGGGTTAGATCTTAAGTTGGTTGGACAATTATGTACCCTATAATTTTGAATAACATGAGTAAACGTTCCATTAATTTGAGTTTATGATTGACACTAGTGAAGTCGTGAAAAACTTTAGACTGGTGCTTTCCACGGTTGTATCTTTTGGTTAGTGAAGTGAATGAGCTTGACCACTTATCTATAAGCTTTCCTATCAAATAAATTTCTTGCGGGAATATAACACACTCCAGGGTTTAAGTTAGGGTTTAAGTTAGAAAACATATGAGGAATAAATAATGTACGATAAAGAAAAATAAGAAGTGTGTATATATATGTTACGTTTTTGTCTATTAAATTGTATGACTTGTTGAGTGGTTGTTTATGGTTCTGAAATTATTGAATGGTTATCGGTGGTTTTTGGAATTGCTAGATGATTGATATGGTTCTTGGAATTGTTGAGTGGTTGATGCTAATGTATGAATTGCATGGCTTGGCTTGGCTTATCTTACTTTGTGGCATCGAACTTAGTTACATCATCTATTTGTAGTGTGTGGAGTACTTCGGTCTATGAAGAGTGATGTGTTATTGGTGGGCTAATCTTGGCTTAATATTGGTGTAGAAGTTGGTGATTGAGTAGGTAGAAAATAAATAATGACTAGAAAAGTGGTGCCTAATTGACATACAAAATTTTGTATTGGTGTTCGAGGTAGTGTTTGTTGTGCCTGTATAAAGAATTTGTTTGTGGGATTTTTTAAAACTTAAAAAAATGTATAGAGGTGTGTGTTTCAGCAGGTATTAGACAGTCTGAGGCGAGTTTAGGTTCAGATTAGGATGCCCAAACAATCAGTAGGCTTTCTACCAGCGCTTGCAATGCACGCGCTAGATGAGTAGGTCAACGCCTATTTGGGCGATGCATGTGGCTCCTTCCAACTCCTCAAATGGCCTTCTTTGGTGTCTATAAATTTGTCTTTTCAAGATCTTTATGATGGTTAGAGGGGTGTACTCATCAGAGTTTTAGTGTGCTTTCGAGATCTTTTTTTTTCTCTCATGCTTTGTTTTTTGTGCCAACCCATTTCTTTTCTTCTTTCATTTGTCGTTAAATCTTGCTTGTTTTCTTATGGTTGTTAGATTTACATACAAAATCTTGTTAACTAATGTAAAATATATATATTTTAGTAGAGGTGCATATTTTAAAGAAGAAATGCATAGGACATGCATTTCGTTGGGAATGATTTTTCTTTTTAGTTTCCAAGAATGGCACATACTTTTTCCATATAGAGTAGACACCATTTTTTTAGCTAATATTTATTTTCTACCTAATCAATCACCAACTTCTCCACCAATATTAAGCTAGGATCAATCACCAATGGCACAACACTCTCCACTCACCAAGATACTTCACACACTATGAGGCACTTCAACTTTATTGCAACATTATTTTCCACTCTTTAGATGTAAGATGATGTGATCAAGGTCTATAAATAGCTTGGTCACCATGTAAAATAAGTCAAGCTATGCAATTTCATATACAAGTATCAACCATACAACAATTCCAAGAACCATAAACAACCATCCAACAATTTTAAAAACCATAAACAACCATTCGACAACTCATATAAATTCATAGACAAAAACACATAACATGCAAATAAACACTCCTTATAATTTCATTAAATTGTTGTATCTTGGTGTTGTAAACGATTTAATCAAATAATTATATTATTAAACTATCATTAAACTTTGATATTTAGTCATAGTTTTGATATGAAGGATCTCGTTTTATATAAAACACAATAATTTATCCCTAATGATCCTTTTGAAATTTCTGTCTCATTATCCTTATTTTTGACACAAAAGAAATATACTAATGCTACTATGGATACACAAGTTGTTTTTACCAGAGATGATGAACTTCAGCAAATTCTAGTATATGAGTTAGATAACTAGATTTAGACTATACTTAGATTATTAGAAAGATATCACAATAGCTTAATCATGATCTCTGAGAGTATTATTAGAACCGCCTCAAACTACACTCAAGGGGGAGTTTATCTAGTCCCGAGAGAGTTACCAAACCTGAGACATTGTTTACGCACTTGTGTGGTCATAGACGATGGAGGGTAGCCCAAACCGTTGAGATATTGAGCTTTAACTTATGTTTTGGTTTAATTTTTTTGAACTTTTAGTTGAGATTTATTAATTAGGATTTATTTGTTAAGTTTGATTTAATTATTGTTAGATATTTTATTTAATAGGCAATAAGCTCAATTGCTTGTTCTAGTTAGAATTTTAGTCTTTATATCATATTTTTTAAAATATTAGACATTTGTTAATGAATTGAATAAAAATTGCAAACTGCCAGACTTTTTGAACCCTATTCTTCTTTTCTTATGTTTTTTTTTCTTCTCTATTTTTTACCTTCTTCTCTTTTATCTTTAGCTTTTTCTTTGTAACTTATTACTTCATCTTCAAATCTCTTTTTATCACACATCAATTATCTAATAATTAAAACGAGATGCATGTCTGCGCGCTGCTGCGAGCTTATAAAACAAATATATTTAATAGTGTTATAATTATGAATCAGCGCTAGATAAATAATAGAAACTAAAGGTATGATGGAGCCAATATTTCATGACGGAAAAAAAAAAGTTGTATTGGTGATCAAAACTTAGAGATTAAACAAAATGATTTGTAGCAATCCATGGTGTTTTGGGAGAAAAGATACAGTGTTTTGGACACATGATTTAGCTTTTCTATTAATAAAAAGCAAAAAAAAATTACAAAACTAAATTCTCTACTAACTTAATATTAAAAAAAAACCAACAAAGATAATTTTGGAAGGAAAAAAACCCATGAGGAAAAACGTTGTAGCAATTGACAATGTTTTGTGAGGAAAATTATAGTGTTTTCCCCAATAAAATAAAATAAAAAACCATTTAGAGAAATATTATAGTAATTCATAGTGTTTTATGAGAAAAACTACAACACTTTTCCCATATGATTTAGCTTTATTGTAATTATAATTCTTAATCAACTTAATATATATAAAAAATGGACAGATAATTTTGGAAAAAAATCATATGGGAAAACACTGCAATAATTCACAGTGTTTTAAAGAAAAAAAAACTTATAAAGCTAAATTCTTAATCAGCTTAATATTAAAAAAAATTAAATCGACAGAGATAATTTTAGGAATATTACAAAAAAAATTAAAAAAAAAAATCATGTTGGAAACACTGTAACAATTCATAGTGTTTTGTGATGAAAGTTACAGTGCTTCCCCACATGATTTAATCTTATTTATAATGACTTGTAATTGTAGTTTCAATAATGTTTTGTGAGGAAAGCTACAGTGTTTCCCCCACATGATTAAGTTTTATTACAAAGTTAAATTCTAACCAACTCAATATTAAAAAAAATAAAATCGACGAAGATAATTTTGGAAAAAAATATTATAAAAAAAAAAGAAAACACAAAAGAAACTGGAAAAAAACCATGTGAGGAAAAATTGTATCAATTCATAGTGTCTTGTGAGGAAAAACTTGTATTTACTTGTAATTGCAATTCTTAACCAGCTTAATATTTAAAAAATAAAATTGACAAAGACAATTTTAGGGAAAAACATAACAAAACAGAAAAAAACCATATGAGAAAAAACACTGTAGCAATCCATAGTAATTTACGAGGAAAGTTATAGTGCTTTCCTCACATATTGTAACTTTAATTTTTAACCAGCTTAATATTAAAAAATAAAATAAAAAAAGATAATTTTGGAGAAAATCATTAAAAAAAAAACCATGCGGAGAAACACTACAACAATCAACAATGTTTTAAAGAAAAAAATTACAAAACTAAATTTTCAATTAGCTCAATATAAAAAAAAGTCGACAAATATAATTTTGAAAAATAAAAAAATAAAATAAAAAAACTATGTGGAAAACACCGTAGCAATCCAAAGTATTTTAAAGAGAAAAATTACAAAGCAGAATTTTTAACTAGCTCAATATTTATTTAAAAAGTAAAATCAACAAAGATAATTTTTTTAAAAAAAATTAAATGAAAAGAAAACAAAGTTAGAAAAAAAAAGGAAAAATGAAAAGATGCAAAAAAAAAAAAGAAAAACATTATGGATTACTATTGTAATCCACGGTGATTTAGGTGTTGGGGAACCACTACTCCCCCACACCATTTAGATATTGTTAATATTAAAGTCTAAATATCAACTATAAACTTTTGAAACAACTATTTGACATTCTAAATCTCCTCTAAACCATCTCAAGAAAAAAATATATGGGTAGAGTGAGTGTTACACACTCGGTGAATAATAGTTCATCTCTCTAATTGACCAGGCATGCTAAAATTCATTAACATATATAGCTTAAAATTAATTCATTAATTATACCAAAATATTAGTTCATTCAAAGATTTAAAAGTTCAAAAACATACTTATAAATCATATACAAACTTGAGTAATTCAAACCAATTATTTTGAATATAAACGTGGATTGTACACACATATTCAAAATCAAAGTACTACAGTTGCTCTAACCATAGTAACAATGAATTGTATTTTTCCTTATGAATAGGCATTAAGTTCTAAATAAACATGTTTATAAGTGTCAGTGTTTAGCTTTCAAAAGCCACGTTCAAAGCATTGTCAATCAAATTTATATTCATATTTATTTTATTAATTAATAAAAAAAAGCACAATAAAAAACCTAATTAATCATATTAATTTATTTATTATTACTGTTTTTCCATATATATATATATATATATATATATATATATATATATATATATATATATATATATATATCAAATTGTGTGAAACGTTCTAACTGTCCCTCAACCATAGTTAATTATAATTATTTATCAAAGGTTAATGTTGCCTTTCCTATTCAATTTTCCAGGATATTAAAGGGAGCTCTTAAAAATAATCACTTAATTATACAACAATAAAATTATTTATTGTAAGAAAAGTAATTATTTCAACTATTAATAAAAAAAATCTATATAATTCCTTCTTTTACTATTAACTTTATTACAATAAATTTATTTTCATGGGTTTCTAATCTAATAAAAGTTGTAAGCAAGAATCAACAAAAAACCAATCTAGGTAATTTGAAAGAAGGATAAGAAAAAAAGTTTCATTTAATTAAAACCTTGTGATCTTTTTCATTTGCTTTTTCTTTATTTTTTCTTTTACATTTGACTTCACCATAATAATAATTTATCTAACAACAACTTATTAAAATCATATATACAAGTTTCAATAAAAATAGAAAAAAAATATTTTGATATTTTTTATGTGAGTGTATTGTTAAAGAAAATAAAGATATTAAACTTGTGCATTGTAATGAGAAACTTTTTGGAATCTATTTTAGCTAATTATATGATCATAACAAAAACTCACAATAAAGATAACGAATAAAATCATGAAGAAAAAAATGTATTTTTCTTTTTAAAATTTCCTTTTATGATTCATTTAATATTTCCTCTTTTATTTTTTATTTTTTATAAGAAGCATGGTTCATTGACCAAAAAATAAAAGATACATAGTAGGTTCACATATAATAATTAACGAGATGTTGCTAACATCGTAAAAAAGAAAAAATCTCATTAAAAATAAATATCAAATTGATTGATATATAATGAATAGTATCTCAAATATAATAATATTGATATATTTATAATTAATTTTGATTAAGCTTTAAAGAAAAAAATTCATTAAGGCATTACAAAAAGAGTGCCTAATAATATCATAATAACAATCATAATTTCACTAGAAAAAAATTCAAACTTAATTTTACCTATTTTATTTTAAATAAATTGAAGCAAAATTTTAAAAAAAAATAAAGGCTTTGAAAAAGCCCAAATGCCTAGGTATAATGGGCCTGTTTTTGGTTCAAAAAAATATAGGTAGATGAGTGAGCCTACTAAAATATTAGCTGATTAATTGTCTACTCTAGCTTTAACACCAACCACCTTAGATGGCTAGAAAGTTGGATCTCAAATTTCTTGAAAACTCATTTCAACTATTTTTTACTATAAAACACCTAAAAAATACCCTAAAGATCTCAATAAATCTATTTTTAGCCTAAAGTTAGCCAAAAATTGGTCAAAGGATAAAAATTCAACCTAAATTCAAAAGACTTAAGCATAGTCTATTTTTTTTAGAAAAGATGAAGGCCAAAAAATTCTTAATGAAACTCATCTCATTGAAAGGAACTCGTTAACACCAAGATCATTTTTTTTATCAATAAAATCTAGCTAACCAGTAATTTTTTCTCTCTTATCCTATTATTCAGTGACTTTCTCTCTTCTCTTAAATTTGGGGACTGAAATGTAATAAAAATAGAGTTTGGAACCAAAATATTAACTTGTCAAGCTAAAAGGACTAAAGATAATTTGGCATAATTATCTAGGTAGAAAGGCATGTTTTAAGTGGGTGGAAAAAACTAATTTTGCAAACATTACAACTATTTTTTTTTTTTTGTAAAATCAAGCATCAACTCAATATCAAAATGTTTTTTTTTGACATCATAATAGTCCCATAAAAAGCAAATTGAAATAAACTATTCATCTCAATCTCAATTGAACGTAATATTAAAAGATGAATTGAGAAAAAAAGGTTGATTGACTTAATATAAAAATTCAAAGGACTAAAAAAAGTCATCAATATCCTTCAATCAAGTGATTAGACCGAAACAATAAGTATAAGAAGTCAACAACTAGTTGTAAGTAAGGGTGTTCATTTTCGGTTCGGTTGGGTTTTTATAAAAAAAAGTAACCAAACTGAATTTTAAAAAAAAAACCGAAACCGGTTCAAACCAATCGGTTTTGATTCGGTTCGGTTTTTTAGAGCAAAAACCGGTTCAAACCGGTTTGGCTCGGATTTTCCAGTTTGGCTTGGTTTTGTCTCGGTTTTTTTCCGGTTTGGCTCGGTTTTTCGGTTTGACTCGGTTTTTTTTTCCGGTTTTTCGGTTTGGTTCAGTTTTTCCGGTTCCAGGCTTAAAAAAACAAAACCGAACCGGTCGGTTTTTTTCAAAATTTTAATCGGTTTAATTGGTTTTTTTTCACGGTTCGGTTTTTTTGATTATTTTTTTCCGGTTTTCTCGGTTTAATCGGTTTTTTGATTTTTTTGAACACCCTTAGTTGTAAGAAATTTCTCAAATCCAAACAAAATGGTTTTAAATTTTTTTATAGGAATTGTTTTTCTTTTAAAAAATATAAAACAAGGAAGTTTGTTTTATGTTTTTAAGAAATTTAAAACAAAAATAGAAATGGAAAATGATAGCAAACCAATCTAAGATTTTGTAGGATAAGATCACAATAATTATGAGACATTACTTAGTGCGTCAATTTAATAACCTGTTAATTTAGAGTCTGATCTAAGTTGAGCAGTGAAAAACACAAACTTTTTATTGATCAAATTGAATTCGTTTCGAGCTTTTTTTTTACAAAAAAAGGGGTCAAAAGTTGAATTGATCTAGGTTAACAACTTGACCTACAACCTGAGTTTATGGTCGGGTCAACCCCAAGTCGAGTGTAATTGTTGTGGATAAGATTATATTGATAAAAAAGGGTAAATTATAATTTGATCTATTTATAAATTGATCCCTTTTCACCCTCTAGTTTTTAAAATAATTAATTAGTCCCTATATTTTTTAATCTATTTATAAATTGATCTCTTTTCACCCATTTAATGTTATTTTTCAATTTATTTTATTTTTTAAGAAATAGAAAAAAAAAAGACTATATGAAAAGATTAACTAAAAAAATATTAAATTAAACATTGATAACACCAATCAAGTTATTGATTATTATTATTTAAATTAAAAGGACTATTTAATTTATTTTGAGAAATTAGAGGGACTGATTTACAAATTTATTGTAGTACTAATAGGGATGACAATTCCACTTGAACTTGATGGATACCGGCCAGAATTTACCTGAATGGATATGAGTTTTTTTTTTCCCATTCATGTTTGGGTAATACCCGAAGTTGAAAAGTCAGGTTTGAGTAGGGTATGAATATTGCACTGCCCAACCCGAAACCCTGCTCAAACCAGACCCCAACTATAAACATAACCTTAAAGTTTTAAAAAATTATATTTGTACCCACTTATATATTTAAAGAGAAACTAGGGTTTCTCAATCCCATTTACCTCTCCAATCAAGTTAAGAGCAGAGGGTCTCCCTCATCACACAAATCACACTTCCCTTCTTTTACACTCTCCCTCTTGCTCTCTTCTCTAATATCTAACTAAGAGTAGACTCATTGATGATAAGTAAGCAATATTAATAACTCCAACCACCTCTTTCATCTTTCAATCTAGATTTACATTGCAGTACCGTACTTATTTATTTTGTGTTTTTTTACACAATTTTTTTTATGCTAATATAATTTATATTTTATCTTTTGTATGTTTGTTGCCACTTTTTCCAAATTGATTAGTGGAAAATTGTTTCAGCAATCAAATTCTTTTGGAAAAGGAATCAATTTAGGACAATATCAAATCATTAAATGAAAGACTTGCGGGAATAAAAGAATAGAAAAGGTGGGTCTTTTGTATATGTTAGTAGCACTTTATCAAAAAGAAGAGGAATTGATTGATCATGCTTCTGACATAACAAACCATAAAACTAGCTTATTTTGTTTTTATTTATTGATGGATCTTTTGTGTACGTTAGTAGCACTTTATCAAAAAATAATAATAAGAATGGACTGATGATGCTTATGACATAGCAAACCACAAAACTAGCTTGTTTTGTTTTTATTTGTTGGTTTATCAACTAGTTGAATTGGTAAATGGTAATGGTAAATTAATATTTTAAAGTCATTCAAAGCTATTGAATCATATTCCTAACTTTTGTTTATGTTTTATTATGGTAATATGCATTTTAATAATTTATTAAAGTGCATTTCTAACTTTTTTTATGGATTGATTTTAAATGAAGCGACACTAGATTGAGATAATTATGCCACCATATTTAATGATATTGATTGTAAAGAAGGAGATATGTTTTTATTATTAGAATAATTCTTGCCATAAAGAAAATGAAATCTCAATTTTTAATGTTCAATATAATATTTTACTACTCATATGTATTTTTTCTCATGGAGGCCGTGTCAGTAGTAGATCAAGTGGACGAGTGCACTGTGGACTCTTTATTTAATGTTCAATTTTCTAGTATAAGAAAATAGATATAATGCATGATATTATGAAAAAATCTCAAAATATTTAAGGTTATTAGTGTATATTGGCTATTAGTGTATTTGAAAATAGATATAATGCTTCTCTTATCTTGTATTTGGAATGCATCTTGTCCTAATGTATATTGGCTATTAGTGTTAATCTATATGTTGTATACATTTGATGAGTGCAAATGCCAATGATTCTCGAATTGCTATGTTTGGATAATTTGAGGAAAAGATGAATCCAACTACTTTTATGTAAGATTTATCAAGTGCACAAAACATTATAGTTTTGGTTTTGGATTTAGATTTAGGTACGGATATCCATTGGAAACTCAATGAATACCAAATGGATACCTAAAACTTGATGGGGTCGAGTTTGGCTTATATCTAATTGGGTTAAAGTGAAAATTTTCAAATTGGGTTCGATATGGATATTACAATACTAACTCGTTGTTATCATTATTATTGTTATTATTAATGCTAAAAGATTATATGAAATCATTGTAATTACGGTGATTACTGTTCACAAATTAACAATTCCATTATTTACACATTGACAATGTCCTATTTATTTAGTGTTCATATATAAATAGATCCTTGTAATTTTTAACATTTACATTTTGATCTCCATGCTTTATTTCTCTCATATTTAAATATAAAAAATAGTTGTAGTTAACTAGATCGGTCGGTTGCACTTCAATACGGGATGGTCAAATTTTTTTTCAGCACAAAAAATAATAAGAAAAAAAATCTAAGACCAAAGCCACCGAATAAATTGGTAATTTAAATAACATGAATAAAAAAATTATAACAAAAACAAATAAAATGACAAACAAATTGATAGCAAAAAAGAGGTAAACAATACCGACATGAGCCCATTCGGAGTTTGGAAAAACCAATGTTCAAGGGCAAAATTGAAAAAAAAATTTAAAAAGCAAGGGAAAAACCTAGTTAAACTGGGTTAACTTAAAAAGTTTGTAATAATGGACATAAAATTGGATAACCTAATAAAAAGAAAAGCTAGAAAAAAAGGACCACTTGAAAGGAAAGAGAAAAAAGCACGAAGAACAATTTTCAATATATAATTGTTGAATGATGAAATTAAACTAATTTTTTAAAATTGAATATATATATATATATATATAAAATTTTATGATACAAGCGTGTTTTTAAATATATATATTTTTTCCAAATATAACTTGGAGCATAAACAAGATCGAGAAAAAAAAAAGGCTAATATATGAACAAACCTTAAAAAATAGAAACAACATAAAATTCACGGTTAAAAAAATTATATAGAAGACAGATGAACAAAAAAATGTCTAATCACTAATAATATAAATGTTAAATAATAAAACTTAAAAAAAAACATCAACTTTAAAAATAGGAAAAAACCAAAAAAAAATTAGATGAACCTTGTGAACCTGGACAAATGTCTCAAACTCGCAACCCATTAAATTTTAGATCCAAGCAAAATCAAGAAACTCAATTTCTAACCAATTTAATATTGTTTAGCCAAATTAAATCTAACAAAAAGCAACAATAAAAAAACCCAAGAAAATCCTTGTTATTTTTAAAATCAGTGAAAAATACTAGAAAAACACGAATAAATAAAAATAATTTCAAAGTTTTTCTCTCAATTAAAATAAATAGCAATGAGAACTAAATTGAAAAGAAAAATAAAATAAAGGGGGGTGAAATAGAAAAAGAATTCTAACCTTATAAATTGTTTCAAAAATCATTTCAAATATTTAAGGAAAGGATCGGGGAAAAAATACAAATTTAAAGAGTCAACAAAAAAAGACCCCTCAAAGAACGATAAACAAAAAAAAAAAGATAACGGGGTCATTTTCAAGACCAATAAAAAATTACACAAAAACCAAGTTAGAGAAAAATGAACTCAGTTTTCAATTGAATAAACATTGAAGGATGCAATAGGAAACAAAATTATCTTAGACAAAGGGGCAAAAAGGCAAACTCAGGTAAACATCCTAAACCTAGTTAAATTTTAAAAATTCACAATCCATGAAACTCTAGATTTGGGTCCAATCAAGAATTTTATTATGAACCAATTTAATAATATCAATTTTTAGAACTTGTCAAAGCAAAACAAAATCAACAATTTTAAGAATAAGGACTAAATTTGACAGGAAAAATAAAAGATGGTGAAATCATAAATAACATCAATATAAAAAATGATTTCAAATAAAAACTTGTCAAAGCAAAAAAAATTAGCAGTTAAAAGAATAGGGATTAAATTTGATAGGAAAAAAAAAACAAGGGAGGGTGAAATCGTAAAATAAAATCAATAAAAAAAATGATTCTAAATAAATAAATAGCAATAAAAAATTGATAATCAAATGTGAAAAATAAAAAAAATTATAAGAGGGATAAAATTGAAAAGATGCAACTTCTCTAATTTTATTTATACAGCATTTCATGTATACCTCCTGTATTATTAGTGAAAGTACAAGATTTGTTTTTTATATTCAATTAAAAATCTAGTAGATTTTCTTATATTTTTTTGAAGATATCAACTCCAAAATTTTCACAACCATTAAACAATAATTCCAATGTTTATCCCACCATCTGGGACTTCCTTAAACTAACCATAAGAACAACTTTCCATTTTCTTCATTATTCACTCCAATAAAATAAAATAAGTATTATATTATTCCATAAATATTACAAATAATGTGACAAGTATATTAGTTACAACATAAGTCAAGACACATATATTCATTTAAAAAAAATAAAGGTATGTCTAAAGAGGAGTGCAACAAAATAATAAACATGCTTTAACAACAATTATTTTAGATACATCATCGATCATTAACTTAGATATGTAAATACATTTCTGGATACAAAATGATATTGCAAAGCGAAGTATTCAATCTTCCAATTAATCATTTGATTAAGCAAAAGATACAAATTCATGAATCTACTGCTCAACACAGTGTTGCGAGGTACTTAAAAATTTATTTAATATTGAATGTAATCAGTTTTATACTCAAATGATAATTTAATATTATTTTGTACATATATATTAACAAAATCATTTATCAAACAATTAATTTTTTAATATATTCTTATCTTTACAGATCAATGCTATTAGCACAATTTTGAAGACATATCAACATCATTTCTAGCCCAAACCAGGCACATGTTCTATTAATAAATCAATTGGGTTCTTCAATTTTCCATTAATAAGGGCACTAATCCAATTAACTAAAGAATGAGTCTTTTCAATTGCCTATTAACCAAGGCATTAATCCTATTAACCAGGGAGTAAGTTTCTTCTATTGTCCATTATTCAAGGCATTAATTCTATTAACCAGGGAATTAAAAAAAAATAGACAACCTCCACGCCGTTCTAGCCAGGACTTTACCTTCTCCCCTCCTTAAAAGAAATTTCACCATTGAAATTTGGACTTCGTACCTCATTTCGCCAATAATTCAGGATACTTACTCCTCATTTCTGATTCTCTTTTCTAAGTCTCTTTTTTAATTTAAGGGCTTCTCCATAACACTTTTATCAAAAGAATCTTATTACTTTTAAGTTTTTTCTCACTTTGATCTAATACTTTCACCAGCTTCACTTCCAGGGTTACATTTTCCTTAATCTCTAGAGGAACTTGTGGTAGAAACCAGGATGAATCCATTTTAGCCTGTCTTAACAGAGAGACATGAAACATATTTTGAATCTTAGCCAAATATAGAGGCAAAGATAACTTATATGCTATATGTCCAACCCTCTTGGTAACCTCAAAAGGTCTCATGTACCTCAGCGTTAGTTTTCCTTTCATACTAAATCTTAGCATATGCTTCAAAGGGGCAAACTTCAAAAATATTTTATCTCTAATACTGAACTCAAGAAGTTTGCTCTTGTTATTTGTATAGCTCTTTTGCCTATCTTGGGCCGCTTTTATTCTATCTGTTATTATCTTTATCTTTTCTAAGGTAACCTATACCAATTTTGGCCCAATCAGTTTTTTGTCCCCTACTTCTTCCTAACTCATTGGTGTTCAACATCTTCTACCATACAAAGCTTCATAGGGAGTCATTCTTATTGTAGCCTAGTAGTTGTTGTTGTAGGTGAATTCTTTTGAAGGTAGGTGATTCTTCCAATTACCACCAAACTCCAATATACAAGGTCTTAATAAATCTTTCAAGATCTGAATTATTCTCTCAGATTGTCCTTGCTCAAATTCAACTTTATTCCTAGGGCATGTTGAATTCTTGGCTATAAATGAGAGGTAAACCTAGGGTCTCAATCTGAAACTATTGACATTGGTACTCCATGTAACCTTATCACTTTATTCACATACAACTTTCCCAATTTATCGACTGAATTTGTCATATTTATTGATAATAAGAGCATATACTTAGTCAATCGATCTACAATGACCCAAACATCATCATTGCCTCCTTTTCCTCTAGGTAACCCCGACACAAAGTCCATAGTAATATTTTCTCACTTTCATTCAGGTATCAAAAGTGGCTGCGAAGGGCCCACTGCTTTCTAGTGTTCCACTTTCACTTGTGGACACACTTCATACTTGGCCACATACTCAACCACTTCTCTCATCATATTTGGCCACCAGAAAAGTTTTTTTAAATCCTAGTTCATCTTAGTGCTACGAGGGTGTGTCGCGAGTCTCGATTCATGGGCACCTTGTAGTACTTCCTTTTTCAATGCTTTGTCTTTAAGCAAATACACTCATCTTCCTATCACTACCATTTCATCCTTCAAGATCTGGAAAGAAGTTTCAATTCTAATAATTTTTTTGTGAGGAAGTCTCTATCTTATTAGGTTAAATCGTAACCGTTTTATGGTCCAGATTTAGCATCACATTTATTTCCTATTTTATATCTTTAATACATGAGGGTATGCTTTACAATATAATTTTATACCCCCAAATATTAAAGTCTATATTTAAATCCTAACACTCCGAATAACAAACTAATTGTTATGATATTTTTGGTATTTTGGTCAAACTCTAATATATAATCATATACTGGTTACGATATCCATTTTGTATTTTTAAAAAATGATAAAAATGTGATTTTTTCTTTTTTAGGAAATATGCATAAAATTTTTTTAGGATTTAGCTATATGCACGAAAACAAAACATATTTTTTGTATTGAAATTTCAGAGAAAAATTAGTTATTTTTAAGTCAATAACCCAATATATAATGAAATTCTTGAAGAATTAATATTTCTTGGTTCTTTTGTAAAAAGGTCATGGGTCTTCAATTTCTTTAATTTGGACCTTAATTGACCCCCCAAACTTTGATTTTCTTACAATTTCAACCATGATTTCACTTGATTGAGTTTGGAAAATTTAAATTTCATCATTTAAAATATAAGTCTTCTTAATTCAATCCAAATTAAGCTTAAGTTCCTAATAAAATTAATTTGACCCATTAAAAACCTAATTAAATCCTTGCACTTAATTAATTCTTTTAATTTGACCCAAATTAATTCTAAAATTTAATTAAACCTTTAATTGAGCCCATGATTACATTAAATTGGTCTGTCAAAAGCCTAATTAAGTTCTCAAACTTAATGTTTATGCAAATTCATCCGATAATCATTTGATTTAACCTTGAATTTCTATTATCTTTCAATCTTGGGTACAATAGGGTACGATTGAGCTTCTAAATTTATCTAAAATTTTAGCTTGATTCCTCTATACATTTGAAGCCCTTTTCAACCTACTTTTGCCAAGTTGCCATTCTTTTGTTACTTTTATTTTTTAAAAAAGGAAAAAGGTAAATTTAGGGGCAAACCTAAAAATAGGTTACAGTTGCCCTCTCTTTACAATGCTTACGGAAGAAAGTCTCATAAAGGACTTTAGATAGCAAGCTTGTAAAGAAGAAAAAGAAATGAGAGATTATGGATTTACTAGATCGAGGAATGGTTAATCCTTCCAAAAATGTTAGAAGTGAAGGCTTGAAAATGCATTATCTAGGAGATGAGGGATTAAAGGCATGCTTTGAAAAAGATAAGGATAAAAAATGCACTATCTAGAAGACGAGGGCTTAAAAGTACACTAAAAAAAAAGAGATAAGTCTAGAAAGCGCACTATCTAGGAGTTGAGGGCTCAAAGGCACACTCAAAAGAAACAAGATAGGGCTCAAAGTTTCACTATCCAGGAGATGAGGGTTTAAAGACGCACTCAAAAGAAAAGAGATAGGGCTTAAAAGCACACTATCTGGGTGATGAGGGCTCAAAGGCACACTCAAAAGAAATAGGATAAGGCTAAAAAAACACACTATTTGGGTGATGAGGGCTCAAAAGCGCACTCAAAAGAAAAAACATTACTGGTAAATTACAAGTCCGTAAGGGTTCTTTTCTTAGACTCCCTATAGAGATCAAAGTGTAATGTATTGTGATTAATATGCATGTATACTTTAGAAATCTAGGTCCTTTTTTTTCATAGACTTCTCTTTTTAAAGTTTCGATCATCATAACAAGCTTCTATGGCTTTTTCATTTTCACTTACCTTAGTCACAACTTGTGATCTTGACCTTTAGAAAGGGATGACCTCAAATGATAGCTGCATACCTCATTGCCTCAAAGATCATCGATTTTGCTTTACATTCTTTGCTTTCTTAGAAAGGGAATCATGGAGCCAGCCTTATTATGTTTCTTGGATTGCCCCCAGCCTGATCATGCCTCTTAAGTATTTTATCCAATTTTGTTTATTTTGAGTTTTCTTTAGGGATGATGCAATGTAAAAGAGAGTTTGGTTTTTTAAAAGGGATTGCTTTCATGAAAAAAGTTTTGGAATTTCAAAGCCATTTCCAAATGTAAAAACTATTTTGAAGATAGTTTAAAGCAAACTTGTTCCAAAAAGAATTCAAGCGATTCCTATAAACAGATTTTCGCGAGAGTTGAAATTTTTTGTTTTGTTTTTTTGGTGAAAATGTGAATTGACTTTTGTTTCACGTTTTTGTTGGTTATAAAGGTTCTAGTTTTGACTTGAGGGTTTTAGAGGAAAGAACAAGTCTTTAAAACATTCATTTTGCTTCTATAAATAATAAAACATAACCAAAGCTTATTGAAAAGCTCATTTCACATAGGAAAGAGTTGCCTACCAATCCAGATTGCCTAACTTTGATTAGAAAGAGCTTGATTAAACACATAATATAGACTTTGGTTTTTGGTTAAGAAGGAAAATGATATTTGTTGGATCAAAAGGTGTTTAAGAAATTTCAAGACTAAGGATCACTAGTGCTTATTTCCAGATTTGTTTTTGGTCTATGGATTCCTTGAACTTAAGATTGATTTGCAAAATGGTCTGTCGTGCCCCTCGGTGTCAGGTTTAGGCTTCTCATATTTGTTTTCTTCATTTGGTTTTGAGCACCATCATCATATTTACTATTTAGTATAATATGCTCAAACCTTTTGAATTCTTTGAATTTCTTCATGTCCCTAACTTTATTGAGGAACCTTTAGTCATTGAGGATCATTTTGTATAGTTAGATTACTTTTTAATTCTTGCAATTGCCCCTAATATGGGGTGTGATCATAGTTAGTGCTAATTCTCAAGAAAAACTTACTAGGCTCAATAGGGATCCCAAAAGATACTTTTAAGTGTTGTGAAAAGATTATCAAAGATGACATTTCCTCATTTCAAACACGTATGTTTAGGATCAATAAGCTTTTTTTTTATTTGAACATACAAAATGGTTTCTCATTATCATTATTCATTCGGCTAAAACTCAACTTCAAAGTTGTCTAATAGTGTTTAATTTGAAGTTCTTAAGTGTCTGGTCACCTTTTTAAGAGATCACTTGAATTCTCAGAACTCGTTTATTAAAACAAACACCAATTTGACTTCTACTTTTGTATTAAAACTTTGATTTTCTCAAAAACCTTTATGAAAACATGAGATCATGCAAAGTTTTTGAAGAAAAGGAAGACATCAAAAACATTTTTTGCCAACTTCAATTTTTATTGATTGATAAAAAAATACATCCGGCATAATATTTCTTTACAATATTAGAGTTTACAAGTCTAGGCAGGTCATCCTTGTCCATATTGGTTAAAATTAAAGCTCCTTCGGAAAAAATCTTCTTCACTATATATGGTCCTTTATAGTTTGGTGCCTATTTACTCTAGTATTCTTCTAATACCAGTGAAATCTTTTTTAATACCAGGTCTCCTTTTTTAAACACTCTTAGCCTAACCTTCTTGTTGTATACCTTAGCCATTTTGCTTTGGTATAACTGGTAATGAAAAATGGTTGTCAATCTATTTTCATTGATCAAATTTAATTACTCAAATCTCAGCTTTGCCTATTCTAATTCATCTAGTTCTGCATCCTTTAAGATCCTTAATGATCGAATCTCTACTTCTAAAGGCATAACCGCTTTTATCCCATATATCAAAGAATAAAGGGTTGCGGATGCTAATGGTGTTCTTTCTAGTATGTCCGGGGGCTTTATTGGTCTCTGATGTACCATACGGTTGTTGGCCTTATGGTTTTGTGGTTTGCGGATGCTGAGAGTTATTTGTTACTGTGTTGTGCACAATAACAAGCTAATTATAATTTTGGGTCGGTGCTGGCCCATTTTTATGTTGGGCCGGTGCTAGCCTATTCCAATTAAAAAATTAAAAACATTAGTGATTTTCTTGTATTTTTTTTATTTTATCCATTTTGGTTAATGTCGATTTATATTTTTACACCGTAAAAATACAAATCTGGTATTAAAATACCCGGTTTTCATCAACTAAAAAAAAATTTGAAAAAAATGTTTTTGTGCATACGGCCAAGTGTCTCAAAGCTAAAAAAATCATACTGTGTATTTCATACACCAAAAAAACAATGTTTTAGCATGCATTTTGGCTTTAATAACTAGTTTATTAAAGTCAAGAGAACATTGGCCAAAATATCAAAAACAAAAAAAAATATTTTGTGTTGTTTTAGTATCAGGGATTATGAATTTATACGTAAAACGTATTCCCGATATTAAAAAGGTATTTTCTTTTGACGACATAGAACAGTTAGGTTTTTACCCGATAAGATAAAGATCTCCTTACAGAGGAGGACTTTTCTTAAACCGTACACAGACCGACAATTAGAAACCACAATAAGACTTTAGATTTTATCAAACAACAAAACAATGCAACTTACCTTAGGTAGGGCATAGTTGGGGTGCTAATACCTTCCCTTTACACAACTAGTCTTCGTACCCGATCTTTGAGACTAGTTAGGATTCCTAGTGACCAGAACACTAAGTGGTGACTCCCATTCTATTTTTACTGATAAGAGACAAGAATTCCTTGTCTCTCCATGTTTTCCAGATAGACAGATACACCATATACATTTTCCATGAGAGTGGTGGACGAGCGTCACGACGCCGTACACGTGCAACAATGCAAAATTACTATCAAATTGTGTTGATGAATTGGATAATAATTGAGAACATAATATAAATGATTGTGAACTACACTATGTTCGGTCATGGAATGATAGTTAGGGGAGCCTTTGGAAAATGTGCATATTAAGACTTTATTGTGTATTGCTTGATCACCTTGTGATGGACTTGATGAAATTATAGAATGCATATGTTTTTGGCTCTTGTCCATGTTAAGTAATATGTATTAAACTAGAATGCCTAGAACACATATTATCATGCTGTAAGGAATGGGAATTGATGCCAATAATTGAGGAAATTAGAGTGTGTCATAAAGAGAAGTAATAAGGGTTACGACCACCTTAGAGGGTGGTGATGGTTAATAGGTTCCCATAAATAATGTTGACGGATACAAGCTATTGTCATGGGATAAGAACTTTATTTTTCACTTTTATTTCATAAATTTGGATGTGATTTGGTTTCGGTCTATGTCCAAACTAGGTTGAAGTATGTTATAAGGGTTAAGGCGTAGCATAAACCTTATGCGTAACCTAGGGAAAAGTGATGCCAGCAGTGTTTTGTTTTTGCTGACGATTTCTGTGTCAGCAATGATTTAGTTTTTGCTGATGATTTATGGGTCAGCAACAACTTAGTTTTCGCTAACGATTCTATATGCCAGCCGTAACTCAGTTTTTGCTGATGATTTCTGGGTCAGTTGTGACTCAATTTCTATTGACGATTTATAGGTCAGCACTGACTTAATTTTTGCATACATTCTGTGCGTCAGCCATAACTCAGTTTTTGCTGATGATTTCTAGGTCAGTTGTGACTCTGTTTTTGTTGATGATTTCTAAGTCAATAGTGACTTAGTTTTCACTGACGATCTCATGCGTCAATAGTGACTCAGAGTCATTGATGATTTCTATGTCAGAAGTGACGTAGTTTTGTTGATGAAGTTTCATGCCAGAAATAACCTAGTCCTTGTTGACGATTCCATCTTCAGTTTGGCCTAATCCCACTAAGAGACTCAAGAATTAAACACTAAAATTTCCATGGGCAACCTACATTAAAAATTAAGAAGAATGTTGACACGACCAAAAGATTGATGTCTTCTCCCAAGTGCAGGAGTGTCGAAGTAATAAATAACCCGGCAAGACCGGGGTCGAACCACAGGGAGGTTTATTGTATAAATTATAGTTAACAACAACACAATAACAACAACAATAATAGTAGTAGTAGTAATAATAATAATAAAGAAGAAGAAGAAAAAGAAGTTGATGAGAACTTTGAGTTACAAGATTAACGTAAGGATTAAAAAATGATAACAACAAATGTCAAGGTTAGAGGATCCACTAATGGTACGTCA
>Ga0325402_1000046_pt1 | contig 51639 bp, 24 predicted proteins | sample PopdelMetagenome_22_FD_207212 | JGI IMG/M metagenome (GOLD analysis project Ga0325402, IMG submission 207212) | Populus deltoides microbial communities from Bellville, Georgia, United States - Xylem-PdKOR-R3 | ecosystem: Host-associated > Plants > Phyllosphere > Stem > Wood/Secondary xylem... | reverse complement strand
ATAAGGTAAAAATCAATGGGAGACAAGTGAGGTGTGACAACAGAACCACACTTGCTAAGGGCGAAGGGGACACAAGCAAATGATGAAGAATTTGAAGACATGATGTTAAGCATCAGAATCCAAGTCGACCCATTCAAAATGTGACATATCTGAAGAACTATGAGGCAACTGACTTACAACAAAAAAAGTGGACATAGCTTATGGTTGTAAGGAGAGACTTCAAAAATTGCTCAACTAAAGTACTAGAATTGGTAAAAGGACTTGAGGACTTGATGAAACTACTGTTGTTGTATTGTGGTATGGTGGTTTGTAGCTCTAAGGTGGTCTATGAGTATTAGATTGTGACTGGTTGTCAGACTTTCAAGCTTGATTCTGCTGTCTCAACTTGGGACACCGAGCCTTCCAATGATCTTCTTATAGAAACTGCACTTGTCGAAGACAACTCTTGTGTAAGGTTTTTTTTGATTATTAGAGAATGGTTTAGAATGTATTACTAGCATAGAAGGATTAGAAATAGAAAAAATTCTCTTTTTAGAATAAGACTGAATATGTATTTTTTCAGTCAATAACTCACTGACAATTGAGTCGATAAAAGACGATGAAAAATAATGTCAAATTGAACCTCTAATTCCTTCAAAATCACTTTGAAACGCCATTAAAAATTATACAAATCGTTGTTGCTCTCTATGAGCAATATAGGTTCCATATGCCTTTAATTCTGTCGATTCTATAAGAGCCAATTGATCCAAAAGCTTTGTCATAACAAAATAAAACTCCTGAATATTCATATTTGTTTGGTGAAGAATTGGTATGTCATTCTTTAATTAATACTGCTTTTCAAAATTTGATTGCGTGAATAATCTTTGCAGATGATCTCAAGCCTCCTTTGTTATCTCATACTTTGCAAATTGTGTACATGGAATGCTCAACAGAATTGTTAATCTAAGTAATAATTTTTGCATTGTTTGCTTCTCAAACATCTATCAAAGTAGCATAACCCTCACCAGTATTCATGGGTATCACAAAAGTTGCATTAATATATCCCCACATCTTTGTACCCTAAATAAATTTCTTATCACATAACTCCAATACGAATAATTTTTTCCATTTAACCTCACTCTCACATACAAAAGTGAATTATCTCTTTCAATAGCCATAAAAAAAATCAGAACACAAAAGAAAGAAAAACAAAATACCAGATTGTAGAAATTGAATAAATATCTTCGAAAACTAAAACAAAAAAGGTGTGTTTGAGATTAAGATTCGTTCCATTAAACCATGCCCTGATACTATGTTAAACAATCCAAAGAAATAAAGAAAAATACAAAAATAAAAGAGGAGGTTGGGGTTTCATTGATACTACATGATCATAATAATATAAAAGAATAGGTTTAACCTAAATACAAAGAGATTATATAAAGGCTAAACTGAAAAGAAATTAAAAATATTATTCTACTCTTAATAAATAAAACGAAATAACCCTATATTTCTTAACAAAATGAATGGAGGCTGGTCAATTTTTATTTTTATTTTTTCAAAACCTTCTACATTTTCAAAACGTTGATGTCCACCGAAAAAAAAAACTTAAATATAATCCTTCTAAACCTCTTTAAATATATTTCTAATGTAAAAACTATTTTCAATCTTTTAAAAATAAAATCAAAATTTTGAAACCAAATTCAATATTTGTTTGTAATTTAAAGAGTTTTTCAAGACCAACAATAAACTTGAATTGTCATGACTATCCCATTTACATTATTTTTTTACCGAATGCCTAAAAGGTTATCGCTGTCGACTCTTGCTTCTTTGTTTCTTTTTTCTCAATTTCACACCCCCATAATAGGATTGATGAACTACAAAAATACAAATGAAATTTAGGAACTAGAATGAAAAAGAAGAAGCAATTATAATAGTCCATAAAAGTTAGGAAAAGAATAGTTGAATATTTGTTAAACTTGATCCAACCCAGTTGATTGCCTTGAGAAACCTGAAATCAAAGCCCGACTCGGGTCAGGTTAGTATAGTCGAACAAGACAATGAAATGATCAAACTCATTCAACATGGTGTAGTTTTATGTGATCTCGTTGATCCAGTTAAATCCAGTAAAAACTTGGTTGGGTCAATATCATGAAAAAAAGAAAAAAAAGAAGAGAACAAAACAATATTATTTTAATAAAAATAATTGATCGGGTTTACCTGGTAGCTTGAAGGTTGAATTAATAAAATAATAATCTATATATTTTTTTAAGATTAGTTTCAGAATCAAGTCTAAAAGCTATAACAAAATACATATGCCAAATTTGAGTTTGAACAGTACTGAACTTTAAATCACTTACTTATTGTATAAATTTTAATACATGATACAAATAAATAAGTATTTCTAGGATGCACTTTTATTAATAACTTCTTTTGACCATTAATAATGAAAGTTTGTGAGATGAGACTGATAATAACTAACTCATTAATATTTCTTGACTTTATGAACTTTTGGATGAAATATAACCTTTTCTAACATTTTCTTCTTTACTTCATTCATCAATCAATATTATTCCAACTGTTTTCAATCGAAATACTTGGAATCCAGGTTAAAAGGGCATATTTTGTAAGAACTCATGATTCATATAGTTGAAGCACACAAGTTCTTGTTAAACCAGATTCAAAAGAGATACAATTAGTTTATATGTATTCATAATAAAATTGAATAATAAATATAAAAAAAATGAAGCTTCACTAAAGTTAATTGACTAAGTTTTAATAATCTAGCAAAACGATGTTCTTTAATATTGTCTCCACCTTTTAGCTTTCAGTATTCTTCTAAATTGTGAGTACACCCATATTCTTCTTCTTATTTTTCTTTATATTAGATGCTTATTAAATATTTAAATTTTATTTTTATTTAATTGTATAGTGATTATTAATCTTAGAGTTTTTTTTACAAACTAGCATAATGCTTAAATAGAGTTTTTTTTTTTAATTGTGACAGCATTATTGATGTAATTGAAAAAATTATGATAATCATTATACGCAACTTTTTAAGTTTTTATTTGGCATTATAGTCTAATCATGTTTTTAAAATTTTTATTTTTTTAAAAAATTAAATTAATTTTCTTTGATTTTTAAGATTATTTTGATGTGTTAATATAAAAATAAATTTTAAAAAATAAAAAATATATTATTTTAATATATTAAAAAAACATTTTGAAATACATTTCTAAATTGGCCCTTGACCTATGACAGAATAATTGCCGCATCTATGAATTTTACATCAATACAATTTTTGGATTGTTTTTCGATTAGGTTTTATTTGGCATTACAGTCCAATCATGTTTTTTAGTTTTATTTATTTAATTTGTCCGTTTTAATTTATTTTTTGATATTTTTAAATTATTTTAATATAAAAAACAATTTAAAAATATTATTTTAATATATTATATTTTAAAAAATAATTTTTATTATACTCTCAAATACACAATTATAATAATATAATAGAGATTTAAAAAATTATGTTTTTTTAGCTCAGATGTCGTGTCTCTAGCTAGCTTGCTTGCCGACATTTGACGTGAACAAGATAGCATGTGCAGTGAAAGGCTATTGGATTTTGAATTTGTTGTCAGAAACCTAGCTGAAAGCCTATACTTTTTTCTATGGTGTCCACAACTATATAACCTCTAGTTTAATAATTTATTTATTTTTATATTTTAAAAATATTTTTTAAAAATTTAATTTTTTTTAAAATTAATATATTTTTAGATTATTTTAAAGTACTAATATCCAAAATAATTTTTTAAAAATAAAAAAAATATTATTTTAATATATTTTTAAATAAAAATTACTTTAAAAAAACAATTACAATAACGCTTCTATACATGTTCACAGTGAGATAAGGGATATGTTAGAAACCTGCCAGTAAAGAGGTACAGATAATTTCTTGATTTGTTTTTTTAACAGTTAGAAAAATATTTTACCAAAATAACGTTGGGTTAAAGAAATTATTTACAAAATAGCATGGTTTGAGGTTAGTTTTGAGTTAGGATTGATTTGATATTCATTCAGGGTTAATTTGGGATAAGTTTAGAGTTAAAGAAGTTTTGGGTTTGGATTGAAAATATATTTTTTTATATATAATAAATATAAATCTACACCATTTTTTCTGTGAAAAATCTTCCAACCAGACATGGGTTATATGATTGGGTTCTCTCCTCAGCCCTAACTCCCTCTAGCACGAGGCCCTCCTCTTTATCTTACATAAGAGAAAGGTTTCCAAAACTTGCCTCCATGAAATCATATTTCTAATTTAAAATTATTTTGATTTATTTTTATCATAAGATGCTAAATGAACTCATAATCTTCTTTTCTATGCAAAGCTTGTTTAGCTAAAGAATCTGCTTACTAAGTTGCCGTTTTCTAATAACATGTATGAAGTAAACATGGTGCAGCTGCCTAAGTAAAGCATTGATACGATTGAAAATTCTCATGGCCGATCCTCTTGTCTCTCAAATATCCCAGCTGATAGCATTAAGTAAATCAAATACTTGTTTCAGTGGATTTCGCTCTATTCTCCAACGCTGTTAACTTGTATATATTTTATTTTCAATTTGGTGGTTGTACAAAATTATAGGATATTGTGCAATTAATTCTAGAGACCGTTTATCCCTTCTCCTTTACAGGACAAGGCGCTCCAGGAGCAAAACAACATGCTTGCGAAGAAGGTGAGAATCTTTTTATTAAGAGTTTTAATTTTTTTATTGCAATAAAATGTTTAGACTTTTATTAATCCTTTAACTTTATAAACCTTAAACAATCAAGTAAATGTTTGTTTAGCTTCCGTCGAGTTACGATGGAATACATGGCATACAAGTAAAAAAATATAGAACTCACTAGTCAGACACTAAGTTTGATATCTAGAAATCACTAGTTTAAATTTCACAAATCTTAGAGTTACTGGAAGCTTACATGGTCTTTAACTTCAGGGTCCGTGGGACTAGTCGAGGTACACGCAAGCTGGCCTGAACACCCACGTTAATCTAAAAAACTACAAGACCTTTAATGATCTGGTGTATTAATTTTTGCTTTGGCACATAATATTTTTGCTTTTTTTAAAAGCAATGAATTACGTGGTTTTTTTTCTTTCATGGATAACAATTTATAAACAAAAAGAAAAACCCTCTTTTCTCTCATTCACCACGTGCTTTCATCATCGTAATTTTTTTTATTGTTATTAACGTAACAATAAGATAATTTAATTATAAAGGTATTAATATTTTATTTATGGAAAAAAGAGTAAAAAAAAGATGACATAAATAATATGGGTCCTATATTTTCTTAGTGAAGTACTATATTTTCTTATTGTTTTTTTTCAAAATTAAAACTTTCATTTTAAACAAATAAAAGTAAGAGAGATTTGATTGCATATCAATTCAATTGAGACATGATTGTATGATAAATATATTTTTATTTAGAGTTTTTTAGGACCTTAACACAATAAATATTTTTGATAAAACAACACAAGCCAAAAAATATTTAAAGATATAGTATACTTGATCGAGTTGTACTAAAAAATCCATGTCTAAATAATAAAAAAAAAACAATAAATTTGTAACTCATACCTAATAGATTTATCGTGAAATGTTTAGCGTCACACCATCTAACATGACAAACCACAAATTTAGTATATTTTTTGTATTCAATTTATATAAATGACATGTTGATTAGAATCAATTTTATTGTATTATTAACTAGAACAAAATGGATAGTAGCATCAAAGTGACAATGTCCAATATATTATTACTCTAACTCTCTAGACATTCAATATAAATATACTCTCAAAACCAAAACTATATTAATTAACATTGATAGTTTCACGTTAGTATTTAAAATAATTATACATAGAAAAATAGTAGATACCTAACAATTTTTTTTTTAGACACATAACTTTACATAGTTGTTAGTAGAAATATACATGCATGACCCCCCTAACTATAATTAGAAATGACCTAGAAGTTCTTAAGCAATGTTAGAAAAATATTGGCACTACATTGCATGAAATAATCATGAAAATTAAACTACCAAACATATGTATTATGTATGCCTAAACATACATAACCAACCAGTCCTCTATCGCATCTATTGAGCGGTCTAAAAATTTATGTCAAATTATGTCAATTTAATATAGTCGACTCTGTAAGTACTAGCTGGCATACTCGTCCTAATAAACGATTACATAAAACATCTTTGTTAGTCGACCCTCAATTGCTTGTTATGAGGGCTCCATCTATTAGAAGGTAAGTCAACATAACGACATGCTTTAGTATGGGTGTGTCTCGCTCCTCCATCACTCTACCAAAACTGCAATCAATGCGTGGTTAAGATGTATATACACATCTGACTAGTCTTATAAAAACCTGTCTTAATAACAAATAGGCAGACACACTCGTGTAACTCTATCAATGTATATTGTTAAGGTGTTACAAGATCATCACTATGAAAATCAAGCAATTTAGTTATTTAAATAATTTAAATAGTTAAAATTTAGTTAATAAAATATCAATTAAAGTAGTTAAAAAATGTTATTAAAATAGAGATTTAACCTCTCAACTTCAAATATCATTGGAACGATGTTGATCCTATATATATAAAACTGACCTATCATTTAAACCTGCCTCAATAACCAAGTGATCCTATCTATTGACACTTCTAGAAACAGTTGAACCTTTTATAGTCTAAACCATAGCTCCCTGGAGGTCTTGTAACAAAAAATTATTAGCATTGCATTACAATTGAATCAATATAGTTGAATTAAAAATAATAATTGAAGTTTACATATTTGAAACAATTACAACTATTAACATGGATTGTCTAGTTTCACAAGTTTTCTATTATAACTATTTGATCGCATATACAATATTTATTTAGTAAGCACCCCCTCTCCCTATCATCTATTTTATTATATAGACAAGTGAATTTTCTTTGATCTTTATCCATTAACCATCTAGTCGGACATCTATATATATATATTGACTAATATATGCATGCCACAATAGCATGTTAAGAAAGGATTGAGGACTATGTGCATTTTTGTATGACAAGTTGGAGTTAAAATCATCAACAAATTACACATATTTTGTAAAGTGCAACATACAATTAAGTGTGAACATGGTCGATGATACAATTACCATCTACCATAAATACAAGTTGCTTCATTGATGATAATTGTCTTTCAAAATTCTTTTGCAACACCAGCTATTGGTGATGTCTTAAACTGAAATAACCCTATTGCAAGATCATATAAAGTTACCATGTGTGATCTAGAAGTTGCCGTATTAGCAAGCAATTCATATAGGATTTTTGGAGGCCACAATACATCACGACTTAAAAATTCTACAACTTTGGCTCTACACTCTACAAAACATTTATTACATATGAAAAAGGTTTATCCATTGCGCTATAGCTGATATAGGCATCTCATTGACAATTCTTTAAATATTATTAAAAACTTTTGACAAATTCATCGTCGTATTGCCATAACGACGACTGCCAAAATCATATGAGAGTGCCCTTTTTTTTTTGTTTAACTTCTAGCCATGCACTGATTGCATCATCAGTCTCCACCATATCATCATATAAAATGTCAAACTCTTTATCTTGAAGGATTTTTACACATTCTATGCAACATATTTTTCAAGGCAATATTTTTGAACCCGATGTTAAAGTTATGAACAAAGTATCGTGAACAATATTGATGATATGCAATAAGTTCAGGAAAAATCTGAGTCATGAAATTCTTAATCGCTACATGTCTATCTGATATAATACACAACCCGATGTGATAACTAATTACATATTGACAAAGTGAATCTAAAAATCAACTCCAATTTCTGTTTATCTCTTTTTTGATAATAGCAAAACACAATGGATAAACTCTATTAATCGCATCATAAACAATTGCAACAACTTTGTCCGCATCATAAACAATTGCAACAACTTTGTCTTGTACTTACTTTAAAGGTGAGTTCCGTCAATACTAATATAAGGATAAAAATATTAAAACCCATTAATTGAAGCACTAAATGCCTAAAATGTTGTTCTAAATATTGTCTTATTGCTATTAACCATTTTATGATTCCAAGTGAAAATTATTCCCAGATTTGAATCTTTAATGGCTAGTAGCATTCTAGGCATGTCTTGAAATGACTTTTCGTGTATACCAAATAAAAGCTCTAATGTTTTTTGCTTAGCCATCCATGTCTTCCAATATAAGACATCATGTTCACAATTCCTTTCCGCATTACCTTGAATCGTTGCAATACTCATACTTATATCTCTTTTCACAATTGTCAATATCATCGTAGCAATGAGATCTGAGTTAATCTGATGATGATGTTGCAAAATAAGAGGGTTTCAACATGTGTGTGACCCTTTTAATTTTAATATTTTCCATGAATTAGACCTTTAGTGATATCCCCTACTCAAATACCATCTACATCTTGGTTCCTAAACGCATTGCAACTGATCATAAGTTTTAGTTGAACAATGAACGTTGTATTGTAATAAATTCTTGATATGCACATTTAGATTTGTCTATGAATTTTTATCCAACCTCCAATTCATCAACTGATAAGCCTGAACGCCTACGGTTGTTAGCCCAATTATTTCATCCGTATTGGTCATGCCCATTCACAACCTCAAATTGAGGAGGTTCCATATATTGATTTATAGGCTCAACTAACTCAGCATCCCTATCTTCCCTATCTTTCTCCCTAAACTCAACTCTATCAATGTGATGATCATCTTCATTGTCACATGGTTCGGATTCTCTATAGCAATATATGGCAAATATCATACCTAAATGAGGTTCTATATTAATTTCTTATACCAATATTTTTCTTTTTGCATTACCACCTAACCTATATGGACCACCTGCTTATGATGCCTATGTAATCCTTTAAGAGTTACTTGAAACCTGGATCAACTCCATACTATAAGTGTTTCCTCGTCTAGTTCTACTATTCAAGTAGAGCTCTAGTATATTAATCCTATTAATGCTCAAAACCCAAACATTGAATTCACACTTCCATCACTACAAATTGATACATCGATATAATGAGCTTGACTAACCCTAGTTTGCAACATCCTCCAAGAAATTTCAACTTTTATTTCAAGCATATTCTATCCTAGTAGATCACATAATATTCTAAATAGTTTGTTATGAGACATATCTAATGTAACAATTAAGAACTCATGACTTTCTCCATTATAGGTGATACCATTGTCGGTATTGATAATGGTACCACCATGGAAGCATAGCATTCTAAAACTACTAGAAATTTTATCAAACAACATAACAAAACCTAGTTTATTAATATCATGAGGTTAATCAAGGTTCATAATTTATCAATAAAACTATAATGGTAACATAATTGAAAAATACCTAAAAACATCAAATTAGTCGGCGAAAACCTAAATTAATCAAATTTCAATATCATAACAAAATTGTTAACTCAACTCATGTATTTCATAGCTAATTTTAAACCCTAACACTTTTTAAATCAAGATTAACATATATTAACATAAATTATATCAAATTGACAAGGACAAGTGTTGAATATACCTCTAAGTGTAGAATATGGGTGGTGGTGGTGATCGATGGTGGTAGTTTTGGCCGAAAATAGCTTGACCTGTGGTGGAGAGAGTGGAGTGGTGATCTTATGCTGGAGAGAGAGAGGGGGTGATCTCGTCATGTTTTAGATGTGTTTTATGATAAGGGGAGAGAGAGAGAAAGTGCTCGTTCATGGTTGGGAAAAGGGAGGGGCAACTATTTGGGGGTAGGGGGGGTATGAAAAGAGAAAGGATGAAGAAAAGGGCTCTAAGTTTTAATTTTGTATGGTGTCGCAAATGACATGTGAATCGCGAGTTGCGGATGTCAATTGCGACATGCGATTTACAGATGTCATTTGCGGTTTCATATAAAATTAAAGCTTAGAGCCCTTAGATCTCAATTGCAACATAAAAGTCGTAGATACTATTTATGATACGTGAGTCACACTTGTCATTTACGACTTATTAAAATATGTTATATCTTTAAATATTTTTTCACCGTGTTACTTTACCTTTTTTTCTCTCACTATGCTAAAAATAAAATAAAAGAACTATTTTATTAGTGGCATGCATAGTCTTATAAGAGGTTTCTTTCTACCTTATTTATTTAGCACAATCATTCAGTTATTATTGATGGACTATCAATCACCATTAAAGTTTTAAAATAAAAAGTTTCCGTGGAATTTGTTGGTATGGTATGTTATCATTTTTCAATAGCATGTTCAGAAAAGATAATCCCTTCCTTTTCCAAAAAGCAATTTGCTCCTACCACTTCATTTAGGTCGCTTTTGGCGCATCTAATTTTTGGAATCGAAATTAGGTCAAGGAAAAGGAGAAGGCAATAATAGCTCAACAAGCATCATGGGAGCAGCAAAATCCTGACCTGGATTCGCCTACAATTCTTCGGCCACAACCACTGCAGCCCTTAAACATAAGGTTATTCTCTTTCTCTCAAGTGCATGCACTAGTACATAACACACTTGAACTACTGTGTTTCATAGAAAATATACAGTAAAATGTAATATGAGATGCATGTATAATTGTTCTACAATACCTTGAAGCACTCTATGTTTCTGCATCATCTCCGTGCGTGCTAAGAAACTAAAGCAGGATATGCCATTCATACAATGCAGTAGCAGCCACCTGGCAACGGGAATTGAGGAAGAACCCACTCCAATCCAACATCGAGCCAACGCACTGTTGCCTGCGTGGATGCTTCGCTACCTCAACGAATAAAAGAATCAAATCAACTCCTTGTTGCGCTGTTTTGTATACACCAAGACGTGGGGGTATGCAAATGTAAATCCATTTTCAGTCTGATGAAGTGAAAATGTTGGATCGGTTGCTTGATACTTGATTATCTAGCAGTTCCATGATAGTAATGTATCTCTATGTATCTATAATTGTAATGTATCACTAAATTGCTTGTGTAATAAAATCCATAAATAGAAAGACTAACTGCAATGTACCATGGACGTAAGAAAGTGAACCATTCTTTATATTGGCATGTGTTGATTGCAGGTATTAATCTCTTTCCTGATCAATACTAGACATGTCGACGTGCTTCTTTATTGTAAGGATGATATTAAGCTTCCGATTACCCTCTTTACCGGGGGTAATTCTGGTCGGTTTAAAAAGGCTTCACAAATCTCATCGAGCTGTCGCCTAGCAGCAGTTTCTAAATGCCCCCGTCTCTAATACGGAGACCAACTCGGTCGTTCTCTCATTATGATCCTCACGGTTTCTCAGCTTAAATTTTCGACCATTTCTAAGATACAAAGAGTGTTGATGTTAATACGAGAAGTAGCTTAACTAATTAGGTTTTGAGTTTATTTTTTAATGGTCATGAGTTCAAATCCTCTCAGAGCCACTAAAGACTTATATAATTATTAATTTCTAGATTTTTAAAATTAGTTGAGATATATAAAAGCTGACCGGATATCTATGTTAATAGTAAAAAAAAGATGTCAATGGTACAAATGCTATTATTTATCGGACGGTCCATTAGGGTTGATAGTTTGGACTTATGTGTGTTGTATCCATCCTTATGTGACCTACAATCACAACACTGAATTGGGTTGATAATTCAATTGATATTTCTGTTAGAGATCTTTTTTCTATAAGATTTTATTAAAAAGAGTTAATTATAATTTAATCTTTATAATTATGATAAATTAATTCCAATAATATAAATTATAAGTAACCACTAATACAATTCAAGCAAGATCAAATTTGAATTTTAACATAAAATTTTATATTATTCAGTTTTTCACTACCGAGCATAACTCTTAACTTGATCATTGGATTGAGTTTAAAATTTTGACATGAGTTTTTTATACATTATTCTATATTGAGGTAAAATTTCAGATCAATAGGAGTTCGAGAAAGTCTTGTGAGATATGTCAAAACAAGCTGTATGAATTTTGTTATTTATTTTCTTTTGATTTGTGGACTTTGTATTTGGTAGAGTTCTTTTTCCTACAAGGAAGTGACATCTTGTTTTGAAAAATTTCTAATTCTATAAGAATCTTTAATGGACTGCAATATAATTTCCAAGCGTGGCAAAAATTAATTAATGTTACAAAATTCTTTTTTACAAGAATTCATCCTAGCTACAAAAAAAAATAAAATTGATGATATTTAATAACAAATTGATTAGCTTATTATAAGGAGTTTCCTAATTCTATTTTATAAGAACTCTTTATTCATCCTAACTACATAAGAAAAAAGAACTGATGGTATTTAATAACAAATTGATTAGCTTATTTTAGGGAGTTTTCTAATTCTACAAAGAAAGTTAAAGGAAGGCAATATGAGTTTTCATATTTTGAGAGGATTCTTTAAAACTATAATTAATTATCTTAGACAAATAAGGAAACTAAAGGAAAGATACAAATTCAAAAATCAATTTTCTAACTTATTCTTAATATCTAAAGGTAGCACCAAAGATCAAAGTGTTTTTAGGATGGAAATTTCATTCATTACATTATTTAAATTAGAAAATTTATCTATTTTAGGTTATTTTGTTTAATTAGGTGCAACAATTTTATTTTATGTTAGATTTATTGTTTTTTTTCCTTTTCATGTTTGAGCTTAGTTAACATACTTTGAGTTTATTGTAAGTTGATAAATACTAGCCCACAAGTTTTAGGTCCATTAAAGTTACCAATTGAACTATTATATAAGGTTTTGTAAGCTAAAATTTTCAGCAACCATATATTTATAAAATAAACTTGTGTTTTGTGTTATGCAACACATTTTCTTTGCTAGGACAAAGAACAAATATGACTTATCAAAGATTAACTGATTTCGTAGCATTTTTGTTATACTTTTCGTTTGTAAATTGAGATTCGTTGGGTGGAGGTCTTATTTCAATAGTGCTAGTACCTTGAAATAAGTTTTCATTGTGTCACACTCCTATCAAACCTGTTTCGATTTTCTGGAATTCGTTGTCAATCTTATTATGGGTTGCATGACCACATGATTATGAGATTCACTTCACCACCAATTGTGATTAATAATATTTTGTTTTCAAAAATTGTTTTTTTTTCTTGTCAAACTTTTAACCCTATTTATTTATTTATTATTTAAAAAATTAAAATAAAATAAAAATTAATGTGAAATAGGTAAAAAGAATTAAGTTCTTAATTAATATAAACATATATAGAATAACTAATAATTTCTTAAGTTATAAAGTGTAATTTTTTTTCCTAAATTATAGGAAACAAGTTATTATTAACTATGTTAAAAAATATTTGTCATTTTTTCTTAATTTTTTCATGTGAATGAGATAATAAGTTTTTAAATAGTTATTAATGTTAAAATCGTATTGGGCAATTTGAGAACTTGTTTTTTATTTAATAATTGCACACTTGATAAATATATGATATATAAGGAGTCTATTTATAAAATTGATAATCTCTTTACCCTATAATTATATATTTTATTTCATTTAAAACATTCATGAAAATAATAGAGAGCTAGAAGAAAAACACAATTTCCTTCATCAAATTCATTTAGAATTTATTCTCTCAAAGAACTTGTTATGGATTAAGGTATACTTTTTTTTTTTAAAAAAAATAATAATTATTTGAATATAAAAATTATAAAATTCTGAGACTATAGGCAGTTCCAATACTATTTGATTGTTCATGTTTATAATTAAATAATTGCTTACATGTAATATTAGAGACTTAGATTTAAGAAATCATGTTTTCCATTCAGATATTACCATTTATATCAATTTTATTTTAAAATTTCACTCCCTATTCCAATAATTAATAGGAATGATTCTTGGAGAATATTATTGTTTATATTTTCATAATTGATGATGGATCAAGTTTTGACATTGAAGACATTACGAGATTTTGTGGTTTCTGATCTGGGTGGATTCTAATAATATTTTAGAAAGATTATACCAAAAATAAATGTTAGAGAAATCAGGGCTGACCAGCACACTTGCTGCGCATTTCATAAATCTTTATTTGTCCAAAAAAATATAATAATTAAAATTACAGATGAAGGCCATAGAGAGTCGAACTCAAGTGGCTGGGTTGAGAGGATAAAGTGCTAACCACCCTATCATAAAATATATCTCGCTTAAAGATCAAACACACGTAAACAGTTAACCTGCTATTGTTTTTATGGTTTGACTTATTCTACTATCACAAAATCAAATTAGGGGTTACTACCTAAGGGGGGAATCACGCCACTCTTACCACATCTTTCAAATGAAATATTACCTTGCTATGTGTTTTCTTGTAAATCTATTCAACACATGACATTAATTATTTGAATTATTTTTTAAGCTTATTTGTGATTTATTTTTAATTATTTGATAAAAATTCAATATTGGTCCCTAAAAATTAGAGACTCATCGATTAGATCATATGCAAAACATTTAACTTGTGTTTCTAAAAATTAAAGATTCATCGATTAGGCCATTCATGAAAAATTTGATGTTCATGTCTAAAAATAGAAGACTTGTCAATTTGATCATTTGTGAAACAAATATTGGACCCATATGGATGGTAAAAACTCAGCTTTGGCCTTACTCTTTTAAACATATCCAGAATAGGCCCAAACAACACAACTCAAACTCATTGGACTAATATGCGTCGCTTTGACCCAACCTGTGTCTACTCGTAACAATAGGGATGTTGTAACACATAAAAATGATCAAAACATATTTACAAATAAACATGAAAAAAGTAACCTTCCATTTTTGTTTATATATATATATATATATATATATATAATCATTTTAAGAGTGACTCCGCTGATAGGATATTAGTTTATGATATTATGGAAAAATAAAATCAAAAGGATATTGACAAAGACACCTTACAACTTATCAATTCATGTTCATGTTTAACAAAATAATTTCTTTTGAGAACAAAACAACTATTAATCAAAATAGCACACATTCTATTTTATATTTTTTTATGTTTTCCTTTTATTTTATTTAAAAACACATTCACGATGCATATTCATACAAAAAACACATCATGCCAGAAAATTAAACACACAAGAAAATCAAATGCCCACACATAAATTAAAAATTAAAAAAAAATCAACACATACATTTCATAATTCAAAAATAACATTAACACACATCAAATTTCACACCAAGACCAAACAATTAAAAAACAACATCCACACATAAAATAATAATTGAAAACAACATCAACATATAAATTTCACATCGAGACCAAACCATCACGCCTGAGATAAACCTGTTGCAACCAAATCATCCCAACTCCAACTCAGGGTATTGATTCTGGCCTTATTCCACTTAAAAATATAAATTTCTCGGTGGCATCATACCTCTAGGGTTGCCACAATACTTTAAGTATTCATAATCATCCACAATAATACGTATGCAAATTAACAATATATTGAATTTTATGTAAAAAATTAATTTTGGATTCTAAATTGACCTTCGAGAGTATATGGGTTGGCTGAGGAGTTACTAGAATGACAATGACAATTCTAGATAATGTTGGCACATGAATTCATGTGTCCCTGACACTGGTGGCACGGGTAACCATGTGTTACCACTACTGGATTGCGTTTTGAGGTAGATCAGGAGTGTTGCTTTCTCCTCTTCACTTTTGTATCGATGATGAGACTCACGATCACCTGTGAAAGGAGATCAACGAGGGATAACTTCAATGATGCGAACTAGGAGGGTAAGAACCCTAGAATCCATAATCAAAATTCAACGTAACCTAAGAAAGCTAAAATCAAGCTAAAAAGAACTCGAATAAATGATTATATAAACTAAAAAAGCATAGTTATTGGATGAAAAACCCTAATTCGTTGATTATAATGAACCAATAACTGAAGGTATAAGGATTAAAACTTTGACCCATTGATTATAATGAACCAAAAACTAAAGATATAAGAATGAATGTCACAAAGAAGTAATATTTGCTAATTTGTTCCGAACATTTTATGAAAAATCAAGAGTAAGAGCAAACTCTCTTACACAAATTTTATTTATAAATAATCAATCCATCTCTAAACACAAGCTAAATAACCATATTTAATCTAGGTAAAACATCCTAAAAAAGGCACAAAAAATAACAAAAGATTCCTAAATAAAATGAAAAAAAACCTAAATCAACTAAGAAAATATTGTAAATTTCAAACAATAACTTTTGGACCTTATTGTAAGTCCTTCTCAATGTCTGACCACTATGAGATATTATACCTATAGGAAAACAAGTTTTTAGAATATTTTGGAAAAATCTCAATGTAATCCAATGGTCAAATCGAAAGTCATCTTCATTAATATAAAATAATATATTAGGAAAATAAGCCTAATTTGCAAGTCTTATAGGAAATAAAGCTCAAATATCTTGAAATAACCCATTGAATTCCTCTTTAATTTTCTTAGCTCTTAACCTTGCAATAAACCTAATTGGCATCTCTGGATCTTTTGGTGATTCTTATTGATTCTCATCATTCGACTTTGTTTCTCTTTCTCTCCTCTCTCTCTCTCTCTACGTGTTCAATTATTGCTGCTTTTGTTTGGAGTGTTGTTGTAGCGTAGAGGCTAGCTTGTTGTTTGAGTTAGTTTTTATATTGTTAGAGTTTTCAATCAATGGCTATGGTTTCTGATTAAGATTTGGTTCAATGTTGAACAAAGCTACTATCATAGGTTGATTGAAGGATAGCTTAGGTTAAAAGAGGTTGAGGGTAATGGGTTTCTATGCTTGGAAAAATAAAAGAGCAGCTATTTCCGCCGGTGGAGTTGAGTTAAGTTGAGTTGTCATGGCTAGCAAAGAAGGACGGATTGTTGTCGCCGGAGATGAGGCTGCTTGGTAGGTCAATAATTCTTATGACCTTGTGGTTTTTAAACACACACACACATAGAGAGAGAAATGTTTCATGATTCTTTTTTTTCTCCTCTAAAATCTTTTTTTCACTCAAAATATTCCTCCCACCTTTTCTCTCCACGTATTTTCCTCTCCAAAATTTTTTCTCCTTTTTCTTTCACCTCCTTTTATTATTTCCTTTGTCTCAAAATTTTTCTTCACACACTTTTCTTTCTCTTCCCCTGAATTTATGGCTAAGGTTTTCTTTGGCACCTATCTTTTTTTTTCTATATCATTCATTCATCTTTTATACTACCTTATCTAATAATATTCTTATTCTTTCTTATCACCTCGTTGTAATTTTTTGATCCTTCTATTCTTACTTGATTATTATTCTACTCACTAAACTTTTTTTTGTTTTTTTTCTTTGATTTACTTTTCTTTTTTTTTTTATTTTTGTATAAATTTGTTTTTTTGAAAATTCATTGATATGAAACCTTAAGTGAAGAGGTAAAAAGTTATGAAATGAGTGGGATTTGGCCAAATTGAGTTGAGAAGATATTTGTTTTTGAATTTTTTTTATTTGTTTCTTTTTTCTTGAAAATATGTTAAAAAAGGAGGCAAAAAATGGGACATGGAAAAATTTGAAAGGTGGTCAAGTTGAGAAGTGATCAACCTTAAGAATTGAAACTTAAAAAAAAATCATTCTTTGGACTTAAGTTTGCAAAAGTCATTTGAGTCTCCAAAAGAAAGATTTGCGAGAGCACTTTGGGTTTTAAAATCACATAAATATTTTCAAGAGTCTTCTTAAACTCAAAAGTAAGGATGCCAATAGATACATGCAGGTCAGGTTTCTTTTATTACCCATCAAGTAAGAAATATATATATATATTGTATTAAACAAATACATGTTCTACAAATATATCTATATCTATAAATATATATTTTAGGTTAGGCTCCGGTAGGTTTCAAGTTGGGTTTGACAATAAAGTAATTATCTAAAAAATACCCTCCTTGTAAAAATCCTTGGCCCAAAACTAGTAAACCAATGTTAATTAGAATAATCCCAACCAAAAAATAATAAATTAAAAGGAAAAAAAATATTATGACTAAGGAAAAAACCCCTAGTAAATTAACTAAAATCTTGGATGAAATAAAGTAATAATCAGTATGCAAAATATAAGCACAATGATAAATCGTGTAAATTCCTCAATTAGGTAAAATAATTATTTCAAAGAGAATGTTTATAGATTGGGATAAAAATATTCAAAAAAATATAACATAACTCTGAATAAATAAATGTTTGAATTTGTGTTCAAATAACTCTTCTCTGGAGCTTGTATAAAAAGAGCTCAAGGTACGGGTCACCCCTTTGCCTTTTTAATTATTTAAGATGCTTTTATAATTGTTTTCTTTTTATGAAAAATTTATTGAAAGAGTATAATTGCTTACCATGAGATATCATGCCTACCAGGCTGGAAATTATTTGTGAATTTTTAATGAATCCATGTGATCACAATAATAGTAACATAAATGTGTTTTTGTAATCGGTCATAAGAACGGTAAATTATATGTGATTAGTAATCGACCCCAGTAGGTAATGTATATATGATGTATAATTAATCACAATGATGATAGTTTTATGTGATTTGAAATTGACCACAACAATAGACTCCTTAGATAAATCATAATCGATCGCAACATCAAATAACAATGTGTAAATGCCAATAAATCATAATGATGGATGTAACATTTTCATTTCCGGGATAAAGCAACGTTCTCATGTTAACTGATAAATAGAGTGATTAATTTTTTTTTTCTATATCTATTCATTGTGGTTGTATTAAAGTCCACCAAAATTTTGACGAATTCTCCCCTATACCGGGAGGTCCCAAGTTATTGATATACGACCTGTTTACACTTCTAATATACCGCATCTCCTAACTCAATTTAACCCAATCATCTTGGGTCTCAGTTCCACAAACATCATCATTCATATCAACCACAATGTTTATGATATACATTGTACAACAATTATCATTATGGATGGATAAAGATATAAACATGCATACATGGAACATAGTTATACAAACTACAGACTTAAATTCATCTATTCAAGTTTAAACATCAATTATATAATTTGAGTATATATAAAAGTTGTAATATTACCAAATATAAGGGTATACTCCCTAGGACCTAAATTACAAAGAGTGAACCCAAGTTAGAATCTACTCCTATCGTGCATGCGATGACCTTGAAAACAAAATACATATTATTGAAATATGAATATCACAATAATATAGCAATACAAATATCCAGCAATTTAAAAAGGCAAACATGCATTCATATTTTATTCACTCCTCCCTTTTGGTTTTCATTGGAAACTCTTTCTCCTTCAACTACTAAAAACCTTTTCTTCTTCCATTAACAACCTCCATTTAAGATCTCATAAGACCACCCATGATTATTTCCGCTTAACATATTACCGGTACCAATTTCACTGTTATCATCATCACCATGTAGGAGTCGATGCAACGTGATCCCCTTACCCGGGATCCTAACATACACTAAATGTATGCTCGTCAATACATGGTGATCCCCTTACCCGAGATCCTAATATACACTAAATGTATGCTAGTCCATGCATGGTGATCCCCTTACCCAGGATCCTAACATACACTAAATGTATGCTAGTTCACGCCCCAAATCACACTTCTCATATTTCCTTTGTCAACGATAATTTCATCCCTTGGCAATTCACACAACAACCGTTCACCCTGTATACATATACATTCAGAATACTATCCAAAATATCGGCATCATTATGCAAACTTTCCTCATTTCTCCTAATATCCAACGTTTGGTAATTCACATCTCATATCAATAACATATTAAATCATAGAATTTAACTAGAAAGTATAGGTGCGGATCACCTACCTGCAATAGAAGCTCTACTTGTGCTCCCCAGCTGCTGCTGTTGCACCACGCTTGTGGTCCCTCCTGCAAATCACAGGTTTATCTTATAAATTTTCCTCATTCAAGGATATGTTTTATAATAACCATATCAACAACCAGTAAGTCTTTCTTTCAGTCATTTCTTAATATTTTATGTTTTTCTCATTTCACCCATTATTATTATCGTTCTTTGTCCAACCCCAGTTATCATTCCTTTCTTTATATTTGGACCGTCACTGTCCAACTGTTGTTGTCTTGTTTTTGAATTGTTACTGTCTGACCTCTCCTCAGATTTTTAACTATATCTGGAGTTATAGAACTTCGATTCAAGCGAGATTAGTGTTGTTGGAAAGCTAAGACATGAGGCTACAAGTTTTATGATTTAAGGAGAACCCAGTTTTGCCTCTAAGATAGTCAAAATCGCTCGTCAACAAACACTTGGACTGTTTCTGTCTCATTTTGAATTGTTACTGTCTGACCTCTCCTTAAATTTTTAACCATATATGGAGTTATAGAACTCCGATTCAAGCAAAATTAGTGTCGTTGGAAAGCTAAGACATGAGGCTACAAGTTCTATGATTTAAGGAGAACCCAGTTCTACCTCTAAGATAGTCAAAATCGCTCGTCAACAAACACTTGGACTGTTACTGTCCAACTGTTACTGTCTCGTTTTTGAACTGTTACTGTCTGACCTCTCCTCAGATTTTTAACCATATCTAGAGTTATAGAATTCCAATTCAAGCAAAATTAGTGTCGTTGGAAATCTAAGACATGAGGCTACAAGTTCTATAAGGAGAACCCAGTTCTGCCTCTAAGATAGTCAAAATCACTCGTCAACAAACACTTGGACTGTTACTGTTTCATTTTTGAACTGTTACTGTCTGACCTCTCCTTGGATTTTTAACCATATTTGGAGTTATAGAACTCGGATTCAAGCGAAATTAGTGTCGTTGGAAAGCTAAGACATGAGGCTACAAGTTATATGATTTAAGGAAAACTCAGTTATGCCTCTAAGATAGTCAAAATCTCTCATCAAGAAACACTTGGATTGGGTAAATTATCATGGTTTCACATCCCCTATCACATACCACCCATGAATTAACTTAATTTTAACAACAAATACTTTTCCCCCAATTCAAGTCTAAGAACCCTAATCTATAACTCACATCAAGGCATTAATTCACTATCAAATTTGAAATGATTTATAAGATCATATTTAGCACAGCTTACCCGGTACGAATTAAGGTTTTGATCTCCAACCAGTTGAAGATTTTCAACTCCCTCCTTTCTTATCTAATGACAGCCAGCCCTCCATCTTCTCTTCTTGTTCAATTTTTCTGGTTAATCCCTTGCCCACAAGTGTTTATTCCATCTATAAACCCTTAATCTTGGATGGGTTCTTGAAATTTTGGTGTTTCTCTCTTGATTTTGCAAGAATGGATACAAAAACTCCCTTTTTTCTTTCCTTACGATTGCTGCAGATTTTTGGTGAGAATAAGAGTATTTATGCTCTATAATTTTTCTTATTTGCATTTAGCCCCCCACATCTTTTTTTCTTCTTATAATTAAGTTATATATCTTTTCATGTCTTATAATTTCACCTCACAACTTTTAGTTTAGTTTATTTTCATTAATTTAATCCAACCCTCAACATTTTTGTGTAGATTTATAATGTCTCGAAATATTTCGTCCAGAAACTTATATCCAAAATTTGTGAATTCCTGTTTTTATTTAACCATATGCATGAATTTCTTCACTTTTATTTCTCATGTAGTTAGGTTGCAATCTAAACAACCTATATTTTTCCCCGGGTTTTACAATGGATCTGATAAAATGATTTAAGTTGGTCATTTGAATGAAGGCTATAATATGTGATAGATCCTGTAACACCTTCACTTTTTATGGCCATCTTAAACATAAAATCACACCATATGTTATTGAAAATCCAGAAAATTTCTTTCTTATACATGCATAAGCAGATGTATACACATAATCACAATTATCTTCAATACCATATTTCAATCCTTAATATATTACCAATTATTCTACTAAAAATTCAGTTGAGTTTTCCTATATTTGAATGGTACCAAGTTATTGACATAAACCTGTATACTTCCAAAATCATTTCACAATCCCTGATCCCACCTTTTTGGATCATATTTCATTATCCCAACATCATCTCCATGAGATTTTCCTCATATCATATAAGCATTGATGTTAAACTTAACATTATAAAAATAAACGACTAATAAGGAAAATCTACATTAAAGTTTATAGATCATGTTATACATACTAAATAAACCTTAACTAGCTATTGTATATGTAATAGAAATAACATCACTTAGTTCATAAACATAATTCTATAAATCTATTTACTTACAATCTAGAATAAGAAATTATATAGTATTTACTATTTATGCCAAAAATCTAAGATAGAATATCCATATGCCACATATTTCTTCGAAATCAATTGTGAAGTGCCTAAATAAACAATGTAACATTTATAATGCATTACATTTAATAAATGAAATGAAAATGTAAAGCGTGATGATAATATTATCTTCTAGAACTTCTTTTTATTTAAAGCTTTTTGTATAATTTTATTATTTCTAGAACTCAAAAATCAACTAGACTTTTATCATCTTTATACTCAATTTGACTTCATCTATCCCATCAGCTTAATCATTGATTTATCTTATCTTATCTCTTCCTTTAATTTCCTAGCTTTTTTGCAATTTCCCTTAATAATATCAATATATCAACTACGCTGCCTCTATTATCTTTCCTTATGAACACTGATTAAAACATCTGATAGACACATACCCAAGTGCTACTAACTTTATATATAATAGTTAGTCAATTTAATGTTCCGGTCATCAATCATATTGATGGCACTAACCCCTTACAATGAGCTAGTTAAATTAGACATCACAATCATCAATCTAGTTGATGCCACTAGCCCCAAAAAAGTTAGCTAGTGAACTTAAACATCTTGGTCATCAACCTCGTTTATGTCACTAGCCCCAAATAGATCACTAGTCAAATTAAAAATCTCGGTTCGTTGATGCCACTATCCCTAAACAAGTCAGCCAATCAAATTAATCTTTTATTTGTACATATAATTCAATGAAAACAACCCAATTATATTTAACACTCTCACCTTATTATCTAAAACAAACATTTTGTTCACTAACACATAATCTTATTCTTATACATAACTATCAAGTTCTTCCCTAAATTGTTCAATAATAACTTGGCATGTTAGTCGTACCAATGCCACTAGCTCCTCTAAAAGCAGCTAGTTAAACTTCTCATTCGTTATCAACACCACACACACACACACACATTTAAAGAATTTGCAGTTTTGCAAGCCTAAAAAAATCAATAGGTAGAATAATGTTATGATGTCGCAGTCACACAAATTAATTACCTTAGCTTAAATAAACACGATAGTATAGAGCAAGCAAGGGGTCGATTTCACGAGAAAGTTTAGTTCAAATTTTTATGTTATACGATGTGCAATTGAGGGGGGTTGTGAAGTTATCTATGGCTATAGTAAACAGGAAGAAACAATCAATGCTAAATCAAAGAAAACCAAAATTTATCAAGAAAAACAAACCTTGGTCGCAAGTAAACATCCACCTATGGAAATCATAATTGATCATAGAAACGAAACATCAATTTACACTCTAAACATCTATCTTTTCTTATGTTGATCAGTTAACAAATCTGTTGTATAACTAATCCTAACCATCAAACAAACACAATGTCCACACTAGTAATTTAATTCAATGGCAGCCTTAAGAACCAGATGAGTTGATTAATCTAGACAACATACCTGTCTGCAGTCCATGTTTGATTTAATCGATCAAATGTTCTCCCTAAGATTACTAATTTGGATCCGCCATAATTATTAATCTCAGTTGCTTCACAAGTTTATATATCACAACTCCGGTTTTGATAGCAAACTTAGCAATAGATTGTTCACAATAATAACTTAGAGTCCGCTCTAGCAATTAAAATAAACAATTATAGAAAATAAGCATAGGAGAATAAACTTATTTATTCATCATATAAACTGAAAAGAAAAGGTAAAATAAATCTCACAGTTCTTGAAATTCGAAGGTTTCTGTGTCCTTGCAACCAAGAAAAAGAGTTTAGCCTTGCATGTCTATTGAACAACTAATCAAAAAGAAAGAAGAATGCATGATTTCAGGTTTGTGGAGGAAAGGGGCGTTTTTTCTCTCATGGCTGGCTGCCTGCCCTCTCTTAACTTTCTCTCTTTCATTTTATATCTTAGGAAAGCCTAATCCCTTTTCTACAAAATAGTCATTTTCTAAGTAGTCAAATCGATCGAAGGTCGAATCTGCCAGTTATCTTCAATTTACTTCTTTTTGAATCTTACATCCAAAAGTGCCTTCAAAACATAAAACAATGAATATCAATGCATTTTATATATAAAAAACAAAGGCAAAACACTAGGTAAATGTGGGTAAAACTATCAAATAATATGGTTGCATCAAATACCCCCACACTTAGCTTTTGCTCGTCTTCGAGAAAGGATAAATGAAATGAAACTAAAATTAAATAAGTAAAATAACTATGACTAATCTCTTAATCTCCCATCAATGTCCAAGAGTACAAGCATTATAAACAAGAATATAATAAAAAAGGATAAAGAACATAAATTTTCATAAATTTATTTACATGCAAACTTCAAAACTCAATTAATCATCGGGATTTAAATGAAATCTATGTCATGCCAAAGTGACAGGTCCTCTCATTGATATACACTCCAATACTCATATGTTTAGAGCTTACGTGTTTAGATCTCTCAAATTCAATTAATGAATATGTTCCACCACAAGCTTGCTCTTCAATCTCATCTCCATTACTAAAATATTACAAGCAATGCATGAATCAAAAGGTCTTACTTTTTGGTTGTAATGGAGCTAAGGTTAAGGTGAGGTAAAAGAAAGAAAAAGAAAAGGCAAAAATCAAAGGAAATAGAGCATTCTAAAAAAACTGAACTTTTGAAACAAGATATCCCATCAAAGCACATAAATTTTCCATCTTTAATCACCAATGGTTAACTTTTTTTGATTTCAAGCTCCATCAACATAAAATCTTAAGAACACAAAGGAACACTTTCTTTTCTATTCTTTTGTTTTCTTTTTCTTTTTCTTTTTCTTTTTTCTTTATCTTTTCTTTATCTTTTTCTTTTTCTTTTGTTTTTTTTCTTTCACCTTTGGCAACTTTGCCCATCTTTTCATCAAGCATCATGTTTTTTTTTTCTTTTCATATAATTTCCAACCATAATCCATGAGATGTCAACAGGTATATGCTCTACTAATCCTTGGCCAGGGGAATAGAAAAACATATAAAAAGTTAAGGCTTACACATGGGTAAAGCAAAGAAAAGATAAACAAGCTCAAAAGGGATTTACTAAGAATAATATGCTTTAGGTTGGCTTTTTGGCTCAAGTGGTTAAAATTCCTAATGCCTTTATCATCTTCATGTACACATGTAATGTGAATATAATCTCAACAAGATATGAAGTAACCTCTAGAGATACATATCATTGAAAGAATACACAATCAAAGAATATAATATTGAAAGCTCAAAAGCTTGCATTGATAAAACCCTATAAAGTCAACATGGTATATTTTTAAAGTCAATCCCTAAACTAATTAAACTTTAAAACTTGCATGCACACTCATTCATTCAATTTATATTTTCATCTCTCTCAACTAATTAAACCAAAATTCTCTCAATACCCCCACACTTTAAACACAACATTGTCCTCAATGTTCAAATAAAAGAAAAGGAATATAGGAGAATGAAAAAAATAAAGTAAAATGCGAAAAATAAAAGATAAGGGAAAAAGAAAGCAAATCTGATTTTTTTTTACTGGGTTGCCTCCTAGTAAGCGCTTTTGTTTTATGTCATTAGCTCGACACATCTCATGCTCATACTTCATGTGATTTTGGTCTTTTTGGGCACCATATGGATAGGCGCCACCCATTTACAGTCCATGATGGGGTAAATGACTCTTGCATCTAATAATTTTAAATTTTCAGCTTTCTCTACCTCCATCATAGACGGATTCAACCTCCTTTGCATTTCTCTCATTGGTTTGCATTGTCTTCTAATAGTATGTGATGCATACACATCGAGGGAATAATGCCCTTGATGCCAACTAAAGTCCATCCAATGACTGTTTTGTGATCGCACAACAGCTTCATAAGTTTTTCCTCTTGCGCACTTGTCAAACCTTTTGCTATGATAACAAGAAGTGTATTGTTGTCTCCAATGAATACATACTTTAGATTATCAGGCAAAGCTTTCAACTCTAACTCGGGGGCCTGCAAAATAGATGACAAAAGCTTTTTATGTGAAAGTACTAAATCAACAAAGACATTACCATGAGGAATGGTTTGCAAAGCTTGTAAAGTCAATGCTGATTCGTGCACGTTTTGAGGAACACACATGTGCCTCTCCATCTCTTCAATCTCGGTAAAATCATAGCCATAGCTCAAAGCCATGCTTAATCCGTCCTCACAATCAAAATAAAAAACTTACTGCACACACTTATCAACTTGGTCATAACATGTGATAGAATAAACATTGCTGTAAGGATATTTCATTGCATCATGAAAATTAAATTCAATCTTTTCATCTCATACTTCCATGGACAAAGTATCCTTACCACAATCAATTTTCATATTGGTAGTTTTCAAGAATGGTCTCTGACACAATTTTCATGAGATGCATCAGGAGGAAAAACTACGCATTAGGGTGCACTTATTCTTGTAGGATTCATGTGGTCTTTAAGTGTTCTAACTCGATTATTCTCATTATGAAGTGACTGGTTATCTTCTTCGACCATATTTTCTAAAAATGATGAGGATACCCTACAAAGTCTACCACTTAATGTACTTGACCAAACTCTCATGCACGTGTAGTAAGAGAATAAAATGGAAGAAAAGAAAAGAAAAAAAAGAAACAAAACAAACAAAAGTTAGATAAAAGGAAAGAAAAGAAAAGACAATAAAATAAAATATCTAATTTATATAGTAATTTACCTCCCCTGCAATGGCACCAAAACTTGACACGATCAAATAGTTGATGTCCTATCCCAAGTGCAGGAGTGTCGAAGTAATAAATAACCCGGCAAGACCAGGGTCGAACCACATGGAGGTGAACTATATAGAATTATAAATAAAAGAAAAGATTGAAGAGAGCTTTGAGATGTGATAATGATGTAAGGATTTAAACAAAGATAAAGCAATTGTCAAGGTTAGAGGATCCACTAATGGTATTTCAAATAAGTATAATATAGACTCTTTTTATTACTTGACTGGAAATCACACACAAATGAGGTTCCACTCGGATTATAAATTGTTAACATAATTATATTAATTATCTTATTCGAGCAATGCCAATACATGTAAATATTATCAGGTATTCATGGTGATAACTTATGTTAACAACAAATCAAGTTCCTTTCATAGCACAGGTGTCGGTTATACTATACAGTTGAGCTATGAAAGTGCAAAGTATTTGTTGTACCAAGGGTTGTTCAACACAAATCTAGATTAACCATTTAACAAGTAAGGTATTAAGAGTGAGTAGGATAATAAATATAAAACATGTTAGTTTCAAACATTAAAGTCCATGTTGAGTTTATACTATACTTATTTTTACACCATTAGTGTAACGTTTTCACCTTGACATAATAAACTTAGCTGAACATTATGAATAAGAGAAACATAGATAAACAAGAGGAGAACATGATTATATAAGTATAATAAAGGAAATGAAAAGCATAAACAATAAATTAATGAAAGCAAAACTTAAGCATTACCAAAATATAAAGAGAGAGAGCAAAAACATGATCTTGATCTGAAAACCAAGATGCCTAAATGCATGACAAATACCTCCTTTTACAGGCCAAAATTTAGAACTATTGATTTGATGACTAATCATTGAGTGGGTGGTCACCTCTTGACTTGGTAACCATCCTTATCTTCTTGTCTACAGAAAATGACATTGCTAACATCAGAATTTGAACAGATAGTCCTCATGAACGTTCTGGGGAATTGTCTCAGCTTTCCAAAAAAACAAGAATGAGGTCATTTGGACTTCTAGAACTTGAGATATGTGCTGAACATTAAACAGTGTCTGGACTGCAGGACAGATTCCGACTTCTCTATTGTTGCTACAATTTGAACTTGAAAACGGTCCTTTTGAATCTTGGACTTTTCATGAAAGTTTTAGGCCTATGTCTTAACTTTCTATTCATATAAACCAAACCTAAATCCAAGTTCTACAGCTCCAGTTATGATCTAATAACCAAATGGTATTCCAATTTGAATTCAATCAGCATCTCTTTTCTAAACTTAGCCCTCTCTTTGTCTTCTCAATTTTAGTGGTTAAAATCATCAATCAATCGTTTGATTTATGTGATAGGCTTGCATTTAAGATGAACATTTACCATAAATTAAAGGTATCTTATATTATTAGACATGTTATTATAAAACATGCTCTAGTTAAGGAGATATTGATGCTTCAAGTGCAAAATAATGATATAAAACCTTGATAAAAATGCACTTTTAAGTACTAATCAATCTCCCAAACAATATAGGAGTGTTGTTTGATGAATCACAAGAATCACGTTCCATATCAAGATTATAAAAATCACATGGAATAACCAAACTATCAATTTTGACTAAGATATCTTCTATCACACCAAGTGGATAAACAAAACTACGATCTGCAAGTTGTATTACAATACTAGTTTTATTCAAAGGCTCCAAACTAAGAGAATGATAAACATGTTTAGGCATAACACTAATGGATATGCCTAAATCGCATAAGGCCTTTTTAAAACTAGCATTACCAATAACACATGGGATAGTAAATGCACCTGGGTCTTTTTGCTTCAAAGGCATATTCTTTTTAACAACAACAGATGCAACTTCACCCATACTTACCATTTCATGACCCTTTAGCTTATAGGCTCTCTTGGTAGTACACAACTCCTTCACGAATTTGGCTTACTTGGGAATTTGCTTGATAGCATCAATCAAAGGAATGTTAAGTTCCACTTTCTTGAAAACCTCTAAAATCTCTTATTCTTTATCCTCTTTTTTAGACCTAGAAGAACTCAAAGGAAAGGGTGGAATTGTTTTAAAACTAGAATTCAATGAGTTAGTACTTAGCTTTGGAGTGTTGGTCATTTTTTCAATTTGTAAAGGAAGAGGATGTTTCTTCTTTATACTCAATTTAGTTTCTATCTCCTCTTTTTCCTCCATCTCAATTTGTTTTGACCTTTGCTCTTCAAGTTCTTTCTCACTTCGCAGCGTGATCACACTAAAATTCTCTTTTGGATTCAATGCTTGGGAGGGAAACTTTTCATTCATTTGTGCCTCTAATTTCTTTACACTTGAAGCTATTTGCCACATTTGCTTCTCTAAGTTGAGAATGCTTGACCTTGTTTCCTGTTGAAAAGACATGATATTTTGTTGCAAGGTCACTTTATTAAAAGCCAAAGTTTTCATCATCTCATGAAGATCATCATTCGATGACCTATAACATTGGAATTTATGAGTGCAGGGGGCTATCTTGCTTGATAATTCTGTTGGGGCTGAAATCCATGGAACTGTCGGCCTTGATTGCCTTGTTGAGGCTTGTTCCCATAGCGTAAGTTCGGATGATCTCTCCATCTAGGATTGTACATGTTGGAAAAGGGATCATACTTACGCTGGGGTTGTCCATTGAATGCTCAATCAACTGCATTAGCTTGTTCAATGTAATCTTCTTGCATTGTTGGGCACATATCCGAAGCATGCCCTTGTAATGAGCATATGTTACAAACTTTCACCTGTTGTACATTTCTTCAAGCCAAAGAACGCACAAGAGAAGTAAGATCATTAACTTTATTCTCAAGGTTAGAAATACTTACCTCATTTACTCGTTTGCTTGGGAAGTCTCCACGAGTGCCAAATTGTTTGAAGTTGGCTACCATATTTGAGATCAATTGGCATACAGCCTTGGGTGTCTTATCTACCAATTCTCCTCCACTTACCGTATCAATGATACTGCAGTCAGTAGGCATTAGTCCTTCATAAAAATATTGAATGAGCAGTTGATTAGGTATCTGATGATGAGGGCATTGAATGCACAGTTTCTCAAATCTTTCCCAATACTCGGAGAGTGTCTCATCATGAGATTGTCGAATCCCACATATTTCTTTTCTTATGTTGGCGACTCGAGAAGCTGGGAAATACTTTTCAAGGAAAATCTTCTTCATGCCATTCTAAGTTCTAATAGAACCTGGGAGAATAGAGAAAAGTCATGCCCTTGCGGCCCTTTTTAAAGAGAAAAGGAAGCTTTCAACTTCACCTATTCTTCATCAACTCCGTTCGGTTTCATGCCAACACAAACCATGTGGAACTCCTCAAGATAAGTCCATTGAATATTGGCAGTAAGTGTATAAAACCAGACTTGAGCTTGAAGTTGACATTGTTGTCCATGTTTATGCACAATGGTTGATTCTCCATGTTAGGAGCAACGAGCTCCTTTAATGTTTGTTGTCGTGCAACAACCATGGTGTTCACGCAAGCTTCATTTCGTAACCTACGTAAAGTGTTCTCTATTTCGAGATCTATCTACACTTGTCTCTAGTCAGTAGAATTGGTTACAGGCATAAATTGTTAAGAAAACTCAAAAGAAACCAACCACACAAGAGATTAAAGTTAGTACAAATTGAACGAAAATCCAATGCTAAAAACAAAAAATTGCCTAAAACCCTAAAAAACAGCGGAATTTAGCCTCAATAGGGTGTGGCTAGTGGCCTTTGGCCACTAGTCTTGTACAGAACATCGTTTCCCTTCACAAAACAAAAGGTCTAGACCAAATTTCACCAAAAAATCAGTTTTGAACAGTAACTGTATCGTACTGTACAATATTGTCGTAAGAAAAAAAAATTTGTTTCTCTTTCTTTTTTTTTCAACAAAATAAATAACAATCACAACAAATAAAAATTACAACACAAGAATCAACTAAAATCACTTCCCCAACAACGACACCAAAATTTGTTGCGATGTCGCTGAGGCACAAATTAATTACCCTAGCTTAAATAAATAAAATAGTATAGAGCAAGCAAATGGTCGATCCCACGAGGAAGTGTTAGTTCAAATTTTTATACTATATGATGTGCAATTGGGGGGGGATTGTGAAGTTATCTATGGCTATAGTAAACAGAAAGAAACGATCAATGCTAAATTAAAAAAAACCAAAATTTATCAAGAAAAACAAATCTTGGTCGCAAGTAAACATCCACCTACAGAAATCAGAACTAATCATAGAAACGAAACAACAATTTAAACTCTAAACATCTATCTTTTTTTATGTTGATTAGTTAACAAATCTGGTGTATAACTAATCCTAATCATCAAACAGCCACAGTGTCTGCACTAGCAATTTAATTCAATGGCAGTCTTAAGAACCAAATGAGTTGATTAATCTAGACAACATAACTGTCTGCAGTCCATGTTTGATTTAATCGATCAAATGTTCTTCCTAAGATTACTAATCTGGATCCGCCATAATTATTAATCTCAATTGCTTCACAAGTTTATATATCACAACTCCAGTTTTGATAGCAAACTTAACAATAGATTGTTCACAATAATAACTTAAAGTCCGCTTTAGTAATTAAAATAAACAATTATAGAAAATAAATATAGGAGAACAAACTTATTTATTCATCATATAAATTGAAAAGAAAAGGTAAAATAAATCTCACAGTTCTTGAAATCCGAAGGTTTCTGTGTCCTTGCAACCAAGAAAAAGAGTTTAGCCTTGCATGTCTATTCAACAAGTAATAATAATAAAAAAAGAATGCGTGATTTTGGGTTTGTGGAGGAAATGAGCATTTTTTCTCTCATGGCTGGCTGCCCTCTCTTAACTTTCTCTCTTTCATCTTATATCCAAGGAAACCCTAATCCCTTTTCTACAAAATAGTCATTTCCTAAGTAGACAATTTACATTTAAGTAGTTCAATAACTATTTTTCTAAAAAAAGAGAAATAGCCTTACATAAAATCTTTAAGCTTTGACTCTTGACCTAAAGGAGCTAAATTGCTGAAATAAAGACTTGGATGTCGGTTTGGATGCTTTGGGAAGTAATTTGGACTTGTTTGTTCACAAAACCTGTCTGCTGGCAGAATCCATGTGGCATCTTAGAAAAATCATATTTCTCTCATATAAGCTCATTGTATGCTGTAATTTGGTATGATGATAGGTCTTCAAGTCAGGAATCCTTGAGTTTGCACCAAATGGACTTCTCTAGCTCAAGATATTCAAGTCAGAATAGCCAAAGGTCAATACTAGCAAAATATGAGATTTGTCTTTGAAGGCTGCGATCTCGATCCTCCATCTTTTTTTTTCCTTGCCATACATGTATAGAAAGGTATGGATGTAAGTTTTCTAATGCCACTGAATCACTTCATTTTGACCTTTAGAGCTCAAGCTCTGCACAAAAACATTGATTGGAGGTCGAATCTGCCAATTATCTCCAATTTACTTCCTTTTGAATCGTACATCCAAAAGTGCATTCAAAACATAAAACAAGAAATATCAATGCATTTTATATGTAAAACATTGGCAAAATACTAGGTAATTGTGGGTAAAACTATCAAATAATATGGTTGCATCAAATAAGGTGCAAAGTACTTAAAAGTTTTGAGGTTTCCACTGCTCTAGACTGTAATCTCGCTCTCAAAACCCCCTATAAAAACAAGATTTCAACTCATTATCAACTCATTCATCTGATTCAAGACCCACATCCTAGTTGCATATTCAATACAATCCATAACCTTTAAATCACGATAACCAAACACAACCCATTCATGTTTAAAGTTGTATTTCCCATGTTTATTCATCTATCCTATATATATTTTTTACTAACACTACAACATTTTCTCATTCATACATAACAACAACCTTTTAAATATCAAAGTTCTAAATCAATTTTTGTAATGAGAATACTTTTACACATTAATTCACTTCTTTATTCATTCCAACCTTTATTATATATGTTGCATCATCATTTAACATGGATTGTTAATGTAATTTTCATATAGAATGATAACATTTTTCTTCTTTTTTCATTTGTGGAAATTTTGGCCATTTAGTCAATTTTTTTTTATTTACCCATTAATTTCACATTTGTTTCTATTCGTCTGTCACATATACAAAATTAGATTTTAGGACTATAGTTCATACTATTTCAATCCTAAACATGGAATATATGTTCATTCATACATGTTTAAGTTTGTAAGCCTTGCTTTAACTTCATTTTCTCATTACAATACATTTATTTATCACCACGATAGCATCTTATTAGCATGCACGCACACACCCCTTGCAACGTTAACAACAAATTCATGCCAACTTTTATCCATTAACTCACTTCGATCAATATTAGCTTAAATATACCTTTAAGCTAAGTATACCAAATTCCCATTAACATTTTTTTGATTTTAAGTTTGAGTATAACTCATTCACAACATACATAATCACAATTGATAAGTTTAAGCCGATTTTGACACTTAGTAAGTTTCGGTCAAACCAAAGAAAACAATCCTATGAAGTTTTCTTCATTCCTAAACTCATTTTCATACATCAACTACTTCATTCATGATCATTTTTAACTATTTAAAACAACATATTTATACAAACTTCTCCCTCTGTTTTCAACCAAAAGTTTCGGCCAAACAAAGGTTTTCACCTTTTGAAAAACCCTTTTCAACCTTTAACTTATTTCCATTCATAAAACATATTGTCCAAAGTCATTTTAGCATCATTAAATCACAATTCAAACAAAAAAAAAATTACATTTCACATTTATTCATCCATTTAACACAATAAAGGTAAAATCACCATATTTATGCTCAATACATACGTGACCATTTGCATTAACATGTTTCCTCCCATACTAGTCATCATCCATCATTATTTGTAACTCCTTTTAAAGTATCCTAATAAATTCATAATTTTCATGAGTAAATTTCTATAATATATTCCACACATGATTTCTTCACTTTAGACGTTAAATATATACAAAACACACAATTTCACAATCACATAACCAAAAACCAATTATAAAGTCAATGCCTCGTAAAACTTCCAATTTTGAAATATATATTGAGACTCAATTACTCTAAATTAAATTAATTAAATCCATTTCAAAGCAACATTATCACATTAACACATACAAAAAACACATAATTGAACAAATATCAACTTTAATTCCTAATATCTCTGATTTTTCCAAAATGGTCGGCCTTAATCCCATAGAAAAACACCCATTTTTATTCTTTAATTATTCATCAATTCAAGCTATTTTCATCATATTCCATATCAATTACAATAATCTAACACAATTTTAAATTTCCCCTATTTTTCATTCAAGAACCCTAACTTAAAATTTAAGAATTCATGCAAAAAACTTATAAATCTTTGTTTAACTTGTACAATTGAGTTTACAGCCTCTTACTAGAAAAATTAATAAGCTTTGAACGCTAACAAATCAAAAAATTTCCACCCTTCTTCTTCCTTCTTTTTTGGCTGAATGTTTCTCTCTCTATTTCTTCCTTTCCACTTGGTTTTTCTATCTTAATCTTGTATTTGATAATGTTAATCACTCATTCTCTCATCTACCATGCCTAATTCATGCTTTCTCTTTATAACTTATTTGGTGTTGGCTTTTTTTTTTTTCTATTTTCTCTTCTAATTCTCTAGCAGCTTTTATGCAAGAAATAGGAAGAAATGCTGAATTTTTGGCCAAAATAGCATTTTGCCCCTAATGAGCCCATGTTTTATTTTTTTATACTAGTCTAATCTGTTGACATTATTGCAAGGCCTTCACAAACTTTGATTGTTCTGAAATCTTAATCCAAGGTGGAACAATATGTTAGGAGACTCCTCGTAAACTTTCAGGCATATCAGACAGTTAGATTAAAAGTTATGCTTGGTAGCATAAAACTAGCTAATAGATGATTTTACACAAAAAATCTGAGTTTCTTGTTCCGTCCTTGTATAGATCATATCAATTTTTTCAGTAGATCCTCAAGAATATTTTTTATTTCAAAATATATTTATATTCCCTTTTTATTGTTTATTTCATTTATAAACTTATTTAAATTTAACAGTAATGTTATCGATTTTTTTACCAGGGTTTACACTAACACCTCTTCATACAGTTCTTTCTTATCTTTTATTTCTTATTTCCATTATAATTCCTTGAAATTATTTTCTCATTCTCAAAACATCTTTATTTTAAATTTTTCAAATTCTTCTATCCATCGAAACTCGTTACTGATTTCGTCAATATTATGAATTTTAAACAAAAATTCATAATCCTTATTTAAACTTCAACAATGCCTTTAAATTTATTTATGGAGGTCATCCACTACACTACATATCACATTTATTTATTTTTCATTTCATCTTAATTTTCCATTACTTGTCAAGATTTCATTACTTGGTAAATTTTCCAATATTTCATCAACATCATAAAATTTTAATCGGGTCCTTATGATCAAAAGCTTTATCTCCTTTTTATTTTTAATGTCAAAAGTTAATATTTAATAATTAAAAATATCATCCCAACTCTTTCTATTTTTATTTTATTTTCCCATTATTCAATTAACACGATAAAAGTTTTTGTCGAGTTTTACAAGCATTGTAAAATTAGAATTTGGACGTGTGAGAGATCTAAGTGAGGATTTAATTTGGTGATAGGAACATTGACTATTGGATTGAAATATTGATTGATGTTTGAAATGTGTATGGATATTGATTGAGATTTTAAGATGTATGGAGATTTCCATGATTGAATTTCATTAGCGATATGAGCATTAGTTGTTATGTTGTTATTGTTTGGGAGTTTATGGTAAGGGTTGCCCCTTTTTCTTTTTAATTATTTAAGATGCTTTTGTAATTGTTTGCTTTCCATGAAAAAATTATTTTGTAGTGTATAATTGCTTATCATGAGATATCATAACTACGAGGCAACATAGATACATGAAATTATTTGTGAATTGTTAATGAATCCATATGATTTGAGATTGACCATAATGATAGTAACATAGATGTGTTTTGTACTCAACCGTAGTAAATTATATGTGAGTGTTAATAAACCCTAATGGCTAATGTATATGTGATGTGTAATTAACCACAATGATGATAACTTTATATGATTTGAAATTAACTGCAACAATAGACATCAATCAGTAAATCATAATTGATCGCAACGTCAAAGAATAATGTGTATTCAAATAGACTGCAATAGTGGATATAATAAAATGATTTAAGTTGGCTATTTTGATGGAGGTTATAATATGTGATAGAGCTAGTTTTTTGGATGGAGACTATGAAATTTACATGAGTCAGTTGTTTGGATAAAGGTAAATAAAGTCAGCTATCTAAACGGGTACTATAAATTTAAATGAAGTAAGCTATTTGGATAGGGTCTATTATTAAAATAATTGTTTTGTGAGTTATGCCTAAGGTGCAAAAAATGAATGTTAAGTGAAAAGTATGCCTATAAGGCATAAACAAATAATATGATTTCATGATCGGAATGTAATATTTTTTGAATTAGAAGAGAAATATGATTTCATGATCGAAATTTAATATTTTGCTAATTAAATGGACTACAATGGTAGAATGTAAAATGAGAAAATTAAATTGTCCATGTAACGACCCAACTTTTTTAAGGCCAAAATTGATGGAAATTTTTTTTGGTCCAATTCTGGATGTTTTTCACCATATCATTTTGCAGATTTATAATTACATTTCATTCATTAACAAGGCAAAATCCACGTAGGATAATGTAAATCAATATTCCCATAAAATAGATTCTCAATACACGTGTCCATATTATTATATTTTCATACTCATAGGTTTACACTATATCATATTAACTTACTCACAAATTCACATTTCTATTCTAGTCTCGCTAACATCACGAGTTCATACAAGAGTGTCGAACAACAAGTTACACAATTAGTACTTTTGTTATCCTGACCTCATGTAATTTCACAACATGACATCCTCATGAAATGAATACCTCATATGCATATCATACACATCATATGAACTTGGTCGCATATTCACATCTGTGTTCCATTTCAATTTTTCATTACTAGTCTCTACAAAAGGGGTCGGACGACTAATTGAGTGATTAACATGTCCATTCATACAGAACTCATATCACCCATAACATGCGAATATATAATTCTTTTCATAATGTGTGAGCTTCAAAATGGATTTTCCTACGCACCATGTTGGTATGATGTCCCTGCTACAGCACAAGATAATTTCAAGTATTATAGGCAATTTAAAGAAACATAATAAAGCAATATTAGCGTCACATTTCATTCATAGACCAAAAGAGCGTAATTCTATCATTTCTTCTTATGTAAATACCACCATTAATAATTCATCAATTACCGAGGTTAATTATAATACTCAAACCCGATTATTCATGTCAAATATCGTTAGTTGAACTAACGTTATTCTCTGTTTAAAGCATAACAATCATAGTTCTTTCGTATACTTAGTATATACAAAACCTAGTATACATGAACACATTAATTCTTGATGTAAACCCCGAGGAAAAATAGAGGTTGCTTAAATTGCAAACTAACTACATGAGAAATAAAAGTGAAGAAATTCATGCATGTGGTTAAATAAACACAGAAATTCAAAAAAAATTGGATATAAGTTTCTGGATGAAATATTTCGAGACATTATAAATCAACCAAAAAATGTTGAGGGTTGGATTAAATTAATGAAAATAAACTAAACTAAAAGTTGTGGGGTGAAATTATGAGAAATGAAAAGAGGTATAACTTAATTATAAGAAGAAGAAAAAAAGATCTAGGGGTCTAAATGCAAATAAGAAAAATTATAGAGCATAAATATTCCTATTTACACCAAAAATCTGCAGCAATCATAAGGAAAGAAAAGAGGGAGTTTTTGTATTCATTCTTGCAAAATCAAGAGAGAAACACCAAAATTTCAAGAACCCATCTAAGATTAAGGGTTTATAGATGGAATAAACACTTGTGGGTAAGGAATTAACAAGAAAATTGAACAAGAAGAGAAGATGGAGGGCTGACTGTCATTAGATAAAAAAGGAGGGAGTTGAAAATCTTCAACTGTTTGAAGATTAAAATCTAAATTTGTACCAGATAAGGTGTTCTAAACATGATCTTATAAGTCATTTCAAATTCGATAATGAATTAATGCCTTGATGTGAATTATAGATTAGGGTTCTTAGACTTGAATTGGGGGAAAAGTATTTGTTGTTAAAATTAAGTTAATTCATGTGTGATATGTGATTGGGGATGTGAAAACATGATAATTTACCCAGAAAATGTCGTTTGTGAAAGTTATGTGTGAAGGGAAGGAGGGTGACGAATCTAGACAGACTCGTCTCCTGACTTTCGGTAAGATTTTGGATAGGAGGATGAGAGAATTAGAACCAGGTTCCTCATAGCAATTGTAGTTTTGGATGTTAGCTAACTAAGAAAATTGGTCTTGCTCAATTTGGAGCTGTAGAACTCTAGTTATGAGTTATCAACCGAGACTAGGTCATGACAAACCCTATAGGGCAGTAAGTCTGATTTATTGATGAGCAATTATGATTGGCTTAGAGGCTGAACTAGGTTCTCCTTCCTCAAAGAACTTGTAGCCTCATGTCTTAGCTTTCCAAAGATACCAATCTTTCTTGAAACAGAGTTCTATAACTCTAGATATAGTTAAAAATCTAAGGAGAGGTCGAACAATAATAGTTCAATATCTACATAGTAATGGTTGGACAGTAACAGTTCAATGCCTAGAAAGTAACGGTACAAGATAGTAATAGTTCAATGTCTAGACAGTAACAGTTGGACAATAACAGTTCAATGTCTAAATAGTAACAGTTCAATATCTAGATAGTAATAGTCCAAATGTTTATTGATGAATGATTATGACTATCTTAGAGGCAAAACTGGGTTCTCCTTCTTCAAAGAACTTGTAGCCTCATGTCTTAGCTTTCCAACAAGACCAATCTCACTTAAAACAAAGTTCTATAACTCTAGATATAGTTAAAAATCGGAGGAGAGGTCAGACAGTAACGGTTAAAAAACAAGACAGTAACAGTCCAAATGTTTATTGTTGGCTATCTTAGAGACAGAACTGGGTTCTCCTTCCTTTAGAGAACTTGTAGCCTCGTGTCTTAGCTTTCCAACAAGACAAATCTCACTTAAAATAGAGTTTTATAACTCTAGATATAGTTAAAAATTGGAGGAGAGGTCAGACAGTAACGGTTAAAAAACAAGACAGTAACAATCCAAATGTTTATTGATGAGCAATTTTGGCTATCTTAGAGGCAGAACTGGGTTCTCCTTCCTTTAGAGAACTTGTAGCCTCGTGTCTTAGCTTTCTAACAAGACAAATCTCGCTTGAAATAGAGTTCTATAACTCTAGACATAGTTAAACATCTAAGGAGAGGTCAGACAGTAACGGTTCAAAAACAAGAGAGTAACAATCCAAATATTTGTTGATGAGTGATTTTGCCTATCTTAGAGGCAGAAATGGGTTCTTCTTCCTCAGAGAACTTGTAGCCTCATGTTTTAGCTTTCCAATGAGATCAATCTTGCTTGAAATGGAGTTCTATAACTCTAGATATAGTTAAAAATCTAAGGAGAGGTCAGACAATAATAGTTCGAGGTTTAAACAATAACTATTTAAATATAAAAAAAGAATGATAACCATGGTTGGACAAAGAATGATGGTTTAAATAGATGAAATGAGAGAACATAAAATATAAAGAAAGGAATAATTGAAAGAAATACATGTTTGGCTGTTAATATGGTTAGTATGAAATATATTCTTGAATAAGGATCACTTATGAGATTAGGCCTATGATTACCAGGAGGGACCACAGGTGTTGTGTAGCAGCAACAGTAGGGGAGCACGAGTAGAGCTTCTACTGTAGGTACGTGATCCGCACCTATACGTTCTAGTTAAATTCTATGATTTAATATGTTATTAATGTGAGAAGTGAATTACCAAAAGTTGGATATTAGGAGAAAGGAGGAAAGTTTGCGTAATAATGCCAATATTTTGGATAGTATTCTGAATGTATGTGTATTCAAGGTGAATGATTGTTGTGTGAATTTTCAAGTGATGAAATTATCATTGACAAAGAAAATACGAGAAGTTTGATTTAGGGCGTGAACTAGCATACATTTAGTGAATGTTAGGATCCCGGGTAAGGGGATCACCATGTTTGGACTAGCATACATTTAGTGTATGTTAGGATCCCGGGTAAGGGGATCCCTATGTATTGGCTAGCATACATTTAGTGTATGTTAGGATCCTGGGTAAGGGAATCACCTTGCATCGACTCCTACAGGGTGATGATGATAACAGTGAAATTGGTATTAGTAATGTGTTAAACGGAAATAATCATGAGTGGTCTTATGAGATCTTAAATGGAGGTTGATAATGGAAGAGGAAATGGTTTTTAGTAGTTGAAGGAGAAAGAGTTTCCAATGAAAATCGAAAGGGAGAAGTGAATAAAATATGAATGCATGTTTGCTTTTTTAAATTGCTGGATATTTGTATTGCTATATTATTATGATATTCATATTTCAATAATATGTATTTTGTTTTTAGGACCATTGCATGCACGACATGAGTAGATTCTAGCTTAGGTTCACTTTTTGTAATTTAGGTTCTAGGGAGTATATCCTTGTAATTGGTAATATTACAACTTTTATATAACTCAATTTGTACAATTGATGTTTAAACTTGAATATATGAATTTAATTCTGTAGTTTGTATAACCATGTTCCATGTATGTATGTTTATATCTTTATCCATCCATAATGATAATTGTTGTACAATGCATATCATAAACATTGTGGTTGATATGAATGATGATGTTTGTGGGATTGAGACCTAGGATGATTGGGTTGAATTGAGTTAGGAGATGCGGTATATTAGAAGTGTAAGCAGGTCGTATGTCGATAACTTGGGACCTCCCGGTATAGGAGAGACTTTGTTGAAATTTTGGTAGACTTGAATACAAACACCATGAATAGATATAGAAAAAAAAAAATCAATCACTATGTTTATCAGTTAACATGAGATCGTTGTTTTATCCCGGATATGGGGATGTTATACTTGAAGACTAATTCATAACTCTCCAATCCGGCTATCTTCTTAGGATGCCATTAGCCGAAATCAATCGTTAATTCATCCCGGTCATCCACTTCGAATGCTATTAGCCGAAGCTAGTCATTTATTTAGTCGAAGCTAATCATTTATTCATCATGGCCATCCACTTAGGGTGCCATTAGCTCATCCTGGTCATCCACTTATGATGCCATTAGATGAAAATAATCATTTATTCATCTGGGACATCCACTTTGGATGTCATTAGCCGTAGCTAATCATTTGTTTATCCCGATCATCCACTTAGGATGCCATTAGTCGTAGTTAGTCATTTATTTGTCCCGATCATCCATTCGGATGCCATTAGCCAAAGCTAATCAATGATTTTTCTTGGTCATCCCTTCGGATGCCATTAGCCAAAGTTAATCATTCATTTGTCCCGGTCATCCATTCGGATGCCATTAGCTGAAGCTAATCATTTATTCATCCCGGTCATCCACTTAGGGTGCTATTAGCCGTAGCTAGTCATTTATTTGTCCCGGCCATCCATTCGGATGCCATTAGCTGAAGCTAATCAATTATTTGTCTCGTTCATCCCTTCGGATGCCATGAGCCAAAGCTAATCAACGATTTGTCCAGGTCATCCATTCGAATGACATTAGCCGAAACTAATCATTCATTTGTCCTAGTCATCAATTCGGATGCCATTAGCCGAAGCTAATTAATAATTTGTCTCGGTCATCCCTTCGGATGCCATTAGCTGAAGCTAATCATCAACTAATCAAATGTTCCAAAGGCGGTATATGAAATCACCATAACATGGTAATATCCCTTGAATTGCTCATTCAAACAATTCATAACAACTAGACATTCACTACAATATAATAGTAGACCCTTGGTGATACTCGTACAGGCGTTCCATAATAGTTTAACATTCACTAAACACAATAATAGATCCTTTGTAATACACAAACAATCATTTCATAACAATTTAGCATTCAGTATCACAATAGTGCACCCTTCATACTACTTATCCAACCATTCATGACAATTAATGTTCAATACAATACAATAATAGATTCTGCGTAATACCCATACAACCATTCGTCACAATTACATCCAATAAAATAAAACAGTTGATCTTTCGTAATACTCATACAACTATTTGTCACAATTACATCCAATAAAATACAACAGTAGATCTTTCATAATACTCATACAACTATTTGTCACAATTACATCCAATAAAATACAACAGTAGACCCTTCGTAATACTCATACTACCATTCATCAGCAGCCTAAATTCATAATAGCCCAATCAACATCTCATAGTCAGTTTAATATTATCGCAACACAATAATAAGTCCACCTCAAACAAGTCATTTCAGAACATTAATATTTTCATCATTGTTTCAACATTCAACAAGAACCTGATCGACATTTCATAGTCGTTTCGATAATTATCAAGAATTCAATCAAACACTTCATCGTCATATCTTCATTCAACAAGGATTTAATAAAATATCATCATAAGTAAATCATTTCAAAACATAAACATCATAAGAGAAAAAGGTGGAAACCACCTACCTGTTCAACTTGCGGTTTGTTCTTGTCCTGATGATGGTCCGATCCCGGCCACACTACCTAAGACATCAATGCCAAATCAGTATATTTGCATCCTCAAATCACATTCATCATCATACTTATTTCAAGAATCCATATGTCCCCATTCAAGTGTTCCACATTTTACACCATCATACAATGAAATTGTTACAAACATTTAATTCGCTGCAGGCCGCACAACTCGGTAATGAAAACTGATTCGCTGTAGGCTGCACACTTCGGGAACGAAAACTGATTCGCCGCAGGCACTTCAATTTCGGCAGTGAATGCTACCTTGCTGCAGCCAACACACTTTCAGCAACGAATGCTAATTCGCTGCATGGAACTCAATTTCGGCAGTGAATCGCAATTTCGCTGCAGTCAATACACTTTCGACAGTGAACGCTGATTCGCTCCAGAACAACTCAAATTCAGCAACGAATGCTAATTCGCTGCAGTTAACACAATATCGGCAGCGAAGGCTAATTCGCTGCCACCAATACAACTTCGGTAGCGAATCACAAATTCGTTGCAGAACTCACAATTTGGCAGAGAACACTAATTTGCTGGAGAGAACTCAGTGTTGGCAATGAATCATAAATTCGCTGCAGCCAACTCAGTTTCGGCAGCGAATCACAAATTCGCTGTAGGCAACACAACTTCAGCAGCGAATCACAAATTCGCTACAACATACACAATTCGGCAGCGAATCACAAATTCGCTGCAAACAACACAACTTCAGCACCGAATCACAATTCGCTGCAGACAATTCAGTTTCGGCAGCGAATCACAATTTCACTGCAGACAACACAACTTTGATAGTGAATCACAAATTCGCTGCAACACACACAATTCGGCATCGAAAGTTAATTCAATGCAGACAACTCAGTTTCGCCAGCAAATCACAAATTCGCTGCAAACAATACAAATTCGGCAGCGAATCACAAATTCGCTGCAGAACACACAATTCGGCAGCGAATGCTAATTCGTTGCAGAGAACTCAGTTTCGTCAGTCAATCAAAAATTCACTGCAGGCAACTCATCTACGACAGCGAATACAAAATCGCTGCAACACACATAATTCAACGGTGAATGCTATTCGCTGCAAACAACTAAGTTTTGGCAGCGAATCACAAATTCGTTGCAGAACATACAATTCGATAGTGAATCACAATTTCACTACAGACAATACAACTTCGGCACTGAATCATAAATTCGCTACAGAACACGCAATTCGGCAACGTATGCTAATTCGCTGTAGAGAACTCAGTTTCGGCAGTAAATCACAAATTTGATGGAGACAACTCAACTTCGGTAGTGAATCACAAATTCGCTGTAGACAAATCAATTTCGGCAGCGAATCACTGATTCACTGCAGACAAATCAACTTCGGCAAGGAATCACAAATTTGTTGTAGCACACACAATTTAGCCACGAATGCTAATTCGCTGCAAATAACTCAGTTTCAATAGCGAATCACAAATTCGCTGCAACCAATACAACTTAGACAGCGAATCACAAATTCGCTGTAGAATACACACAATTCGGTAGCGAATGCTCATTTGGTACAGAGAACTCAATTTCGATAGCAAATCACAAATTCGCTGCAGACAACTTAACTTAGGCAGCGAATCACAAATCCGCTGCAGACAACACAACTTCGGCAGTGAATCAATGCAGACAATTCAGTTTCGGCAGCGAATCACAATTTCGCTATAGACAACACAACTTGGACATCGAATCACAATTCGCTGCAGACAATTTCGTTTCGGCAGTGAATCATAATTTCGCTGCAAACAACACAACCTCGACTGCGAATCATAAATTTACTGCAACACACACAATTCAACAGCGAAAGCTAATTCAATGCACACAAATCAGTTTCGGCAGCGAATCACAAATTTGCTGCAAACAATACAAATTCAGCAGCGAATCACAAATTCGCTGCCGAACACATAATTTGACAGCGAATGCTAATTCGCTGCAGAGAACTCAGTTTCGTCGGTCAACCTTAAATTCACTACAAACAACTCATCTACGGCAGCGAATCACAAAATCGCTGCAGCACACATAATTCAACAGTGAATGCTAATTCGCTGCAGACATCTCAGTTTCGGCGGCGAATCACAAATTCTTTGCAGAACATACAATTCAACAGTGAATCATAATTTCGCTGCTGACAATACAACTTCGGCAATGAATCACAAATTCGCTATAGAACACACAATTCGGCAACGTATGTAATTCATTGCAGAGAACGCAGTTTCGGCAGCAAATCACAAATTTGATGGAGACAATTCAACTTCAGCAACGAATCACAAAATCACTGCAGACAACTCAACTTCGGCAAGGAATCACAAATTCGCTACAGCACACATAATTCAGCAACGAATGCTAATTCGCTGCAAACAACTCAGTTTCGATAGCGAATCACAAATTCGCTGCAACCAATACAACTTCGGCAGCGAATCACAAATTCGCTGTAGAACGCACAATTCGGTAGCGAATGCTAATTCGCTACAGAGAACTCAGTTTCGGCAGTAAATCAGACATTCGCTGCAGACAACTCATCTGCGGCAGCGAATCACAAAATCGCTACAGCACACACAATTCAACAGTGAATGCTAATTCGCTGTAGACAACTCAGTTTCGGCAGTGAATCACAAATTCGCTGCAGACAATACCACTTCGGTAGCAAATCACAATTTCATTGTTGAACACACAATTCGGCAGCGAATGATAATTTGCTGCAGATAACTCAGTTTCAACAATGAATCACAAATTCACTGCAGACAATACCACTTCGGCTGCGAATCTCAAATTCGCTGCAGAACACATAATTTGTCATTAGGTTCCGGCAAGGTCACATGATTTCAGCATGAACACACACATACGCATGCAATAATCAATCCCAGCACATAAATTGTCACTAAATTCAGTAGAATACACACATGCAATAATCAATTCTAGTACATAATCTTTTATCAAATTCCAGCAGAATACACACATTGAAACCATTGATTCTAGCATATAATCTTTCATCAAATCCTAGCAGAACACACATATGCATGTTGTCCAACCCTATAGCTAAGGCCGACCCTCTACCATGATTTGTTCTTTCCCTTTTATGCATTTTTCTTTGTTAGATGTTCTTGAAAATGGCTTCATTTCATTTCTGTTTCCTTGTCCTTTTAGTTAATTTCAATTTCCTTCACAACTAGCTTAGGTCTTAGGTCAATTTTCTTAGGGTCTTCTTCTTTATTTTTGGTTATGGGTCTTAAGAACAAGAGGAAGGGAGTTTCATGACCTATACCTTTCGAATCTAAGTAAGTTTGGGGAAGGTTTGATAATATTCTTTCTCTTCTCCTGCTGGTTCTCCTCCTTCTTCTTCCTCTCATGTTTTCTAGCCCCTCTTCCCTTCCCTTTAGGCAGCTGTCCAATCTTCTCTTAAGATCTCAACTATCCCTCACACGTTCATAAGGCACTCTCTGCTGGTTTGGTTAGGTTTTTATTGGGAAGGAGGAAGAGAAGAGCAACATGCAGCTAGACATGCAGCTACTGTAGACAACTTTGGGAAGAGGAACGGTCACCTTCTCTCTTTCTCCTTGCATTTATACTCCCCATTAAATGAGGTGGGGTGTTTAGGGTTGGTTTAGATGTGTTCTTGTCCCTGTTTTGGTCTTTCCAAAACTGGTTTTACCCCTCCCTCTTAGCTCCTTAAGACAGTCTGGTTTGTTTCCTAAACTTTTAATTAGACTCAGTTGCTGTCGATTTAGAAATCAGCAGCGAAAACTATGTCACTACCAAATCAGAAATCGGCAGCGAAAACTACGTCGCTGCCTATTCAAAAATTGACAGCAAAAACTGTATGACTGCGTCACTACCGATTCAGAAATCGGCAGCGAAAACTGCATCTCTGTTGATTCAGAAATCGGCAGCCAAACTATGCTGCTGCCGATTCAGAAATTGGTAGCGAAAACTGCATAGCTATCGATTCAGAAATCGACAGCTAAAAACTGTGCCACTACCGATTCAGAAATCAGCAGCGATGGTGGAGTCATTCCGACTTTACTTCTCTTTTTTTTTTTGGTGTTTACAATCCATAATGGCAGAATTTAATATATGATATTTGAAATGATCACAATGGCAGAATTTAATATGTTATATTTGGATCGGTCATAATGGTGGGTCGAGATGCAAAAATTTATGAATGTGCAATAAATAGGCATAAGAAATATTTAAGATGAAAAATATATATAAAAAAGCCATAAATGGGCATAAAAAAACATTTGAGATTAGAAAAAAATATATATGGATGAACTATAATTGGTATAATAGATGTTGAGATTGAAATTTGATATTTACAAATCCATATTTAAACTAATATACAATATATGGGTATGGTAAGGGGTAATAACCCGAAATTGATTTGGACTATGAATGATGAGTATTTATGAAGATTTTATATGAGAATGTATTAAATTAGAAAGTTAACATAGAATTGATGTGCATATAATGTGTTAAGATGAAATGAGTGTTTGACTAGAATGGAAAAAATTAATTAGGAATCCAATGGCATAGCATATATTGAAAATAAAAAACAAATACATGCTTGGAAAGCCAAAATGGCATAAAGGGTGATAGGATGATAAGGATGTTGCGGCCAAAATGAAATAAATGGAAGGGAAGCCTAAATGGCATAATGTGTTGTAAAACAAGACCATGTAGAGATTAAACACGTATTGAAAAAGAAGTATGGTATAAAATAAATTCAATGTGAAATGGAATATCGTATGAATTAATTATATGGGAAGATGAAATGTGGCATGGAATAAATACAATGAGAAATGGAACATGGTATGGATTAAACATGTTGTTGAGTTAAATAGGGAGTGGAATAAAATCATTGGAAAATAAAATATGGCGTAGATGAAAAAAATGGCATGACAAGTATAATTAAAGAAGGGGACGCTATTCATTCGATGAAGTGAATAAAATATATGAGAATTATGGTATTGACCAAAAATTTTAGTGAAGGATGCTCATTGTTGTGTTATCTTAGAGTTTGGGTAAGCAAATTAGTTGAAATGGACAATTATTTACTAAATATGTATATTTTTTTTCTATGTGTTTTTATAAGTGCATTCCATCCATTTTATATATGTAGATATTGTGTTCTAGTTGTTCATTAGCTATTTTATTTTAGAAACTCTTTTGTACAACTAGTTTATGTTATGTAATGAATTATTACATGTATTTAATCTTGTGATAATATATGGATTGTATGAATAATAAGAGGAGAAGATGACTTACCTTTTATATATATATATATATATATATATAGACAGACACTCCTTATAAGCTCAATATCATAGAAAGATTTCGAGAGAGCCTTTATAGGCTTAATGTTGCAGAAAAAAATCTCGAGGATGTGCTACTCCTCTTAATATCTAAGACGATGTCTTATATGCCTAGATAGTTTTTACATGATTTGTGAGAATATAAATATTGATTTTATAAGTTTGGAATGTGGTGAATGGGCCTTTTAATTTAGATTGAATTTTTAATGAGTTTTATAAATGCATGCATGAATGAGCATTGATTTTATATTATTTGAAGCAAAAGACCAGGTCGATAAATATTGTTGAATAGGTCCATGTTCATATATAAAGAAAGACAAATTACAATGCTAAAAATAATGATACAATGACTAAAAACATGAAAAGAAACAATATATAAAATTTAAAAGATTAAACCAAATACATTCAAACACAAATATTAATCCCATAATTATTATTCAAACTCAAATTCTCATCACAACACATTAGAATCAACAATAAAATCAAAATCCAAGATTAAAATCATTCCAACATAAGTATTCATACAATGAACATTGGCCGTTCAAAACCTCAATATTAAAACACATTCAAAACCTCAATATTAAAACACATAAAAAATTAACAATAAAGCAAGATAAATTCTTAAGAGAGGTTTGAGATTCAAAAAGGACCTTCTAGTATGAACAATGATAACCAAAAGGGGCTGAAATAGTGGCACAATACTGCTGGAAGAATTAAATTAGTGTGGCATTTGGTTGCCAAATTCTAAGAGGGAGTTGTCAACTTTGGTAGTACTGTCGCACATGGATATACGGCGTCGAGGGGATCGTTGGAGTCGCTACCTAGTTGTTTGGTTCAAGGCCACTAGAAAACTCGAGTATACTGGTTTTATTAGAGATTCAAAGGTAAGGGATTAATTGTGGCTAGAAAAAGTATTAGCACTCTCATCGCACCCTACCTGAGGTAAGTTGCTTTGTGTAGTTTGATGTGATTTAGAGGTTTTGATGGTTTTCTAATCGGTGGCCTATCTGTGGTTTAAGATTGAGATTTATTCGTATGAATAAATTTGGTGTTAAGAATTTATTATGGGCTCGAGTAACCAAATAAATTCTTATGAAAATATTTTTTTTGTAATTTGTGTATTATGGTTAAAAATACTCTTAATTAAAATCGGTGAATATTTAGAATAACTCCGAGAATTTTCTGATCAACTTGTGATATTTTAAATACTAGTCTCATTTAGAGGTCCATCATTCTATACTAGAATATTAACTATTAATTTTCATGAATTAAAATTTTAATTATTAAAATATTAATCAAATTCTTATGAATTTAGTAAATTAGTTAATAAATCTCAAAATGCATCCAAATATGTATTTTAAATTTTCATATGGAAATACTAAAGGCGTCGGCATTCCCAACATTCCCATTCTCCCACCATTACTTACATTAATTACATCAAAACAACATGCAAAGAAACATGACAAAGATGAAGGTTACCTACGCTAGGATGTCACGGTTGCACTTACTGGTCTCGGGAAATCGTTGCTAAGGGTGGCGGTTCAGCCAAGAGGGGCTGGGGCTGGTGGTAGTCCACGGTTGAAGCTGCTGGAGATGAAGTTGCACTGGGGAGCTGCTGTCGTTGCTGTGTTCAGTTAGAATAGGACAAAGTGTTGGAACTAGAGAAAATGCTATTGGACCGCTTGCTGGATATTGCTAGTGCAGGAGGAAGAGTTGCTGGTGGAGCATGGTGCTAAACTGAGGACTTGTAACTGGAACAAAGAAGGTGCTGCTGGTGCTTTAATAGAGGTCATGGTGCATTTCATTCAATGGAGGGCTGCTGGATTTTCATGGCGCCGAGTTGAATACTTGCTGCTTATCGTTGTGGACCGAGAAGAAAAGGTCGCTAATGTTGGAAGATCATGGGCAGTTTGTTTCAATGGAGGACTGCTGGATGTTCACGGTGTTGTGGAGCTATGTTGCTGCTCACAGTGTGGAAGAGCTACTGGGGCTGGAATGCTGGAGTCTCACGGTTCTTGTGCAAGAAGAAGTTGCACCGCTAGAGGAAGAAAACCTACACCACTGGATTTTGGTTTGGTCGTCGCTGCTGTTTACGGCGGAGAGGGCTGCAGCTTCGATTGGTGCAAAGAAAACGGGGGGGCTGAACGAGCTGGATGGAAATGCTCTTGTGATGCCCTTGCTGTCATGGCTTGTGGTTGGAGGAAGAGTGCTGGGAAATGAGAGTGAATTATTTTTCTCTCTTCACGCTCACGGGTTTGATGTTTTTCTTTGGTTTTTTTTACCTCTCTAATTAATTCCTCTTTTTAGGTTAATGCTCCTCCCAAAATTCTCTCTCCTCCTCCCTCCCCTTCAAATCCCCCTATTTACATGTAAATAGGTAAATTTTTTCTTTGGCTGGAAGATAAAACAAACCAAAATCAAAATTTCAAAAATAAATCAACCATTCATTTGCTAACTTGGAGACAAAACAAAGAAAAATGGACCATTGAATTAAGGGAATTGATTATAGACCATTTGATTAAAAAAGATGGGTTGCTTTGGTGAGAGGGTTTTCAATTTTCAAATTGATCATCTCCCTTCCACAATTACAATTATATCACTAAAAAAAATTAAATGTATTTTTTTAAAATTCTTTGGAAAAGATGTTGCAATCGACGCAAATACATCAAAATATATATTTTTGGGTTTTTTGTTGTTTTTTATGTTATATTTTTTTTTTGAAAATGTATTAAAATTTAGGTAGCAACAGATGCCCCCTCTTTACATTGCTTACAAAGCAAAACCTCTTCAATGTTTTGTATAGTGAGCTTGAAAAATGTTTCTGGACGGCTTGCTAGGTGATCCACTCATCCAAAGACTTTATTTTTTTAAAAAAAATTATCTCATTATTATGGGTGACCTGCCTCTTTTGAAGTTAAAAAACTGGTCTATTTTCATGTGCGACCTACCCACACACACTCATGCTAGTTTATTTTCAAGAACAACCTACCCATTTTAAAATTTAAACATTAGTCTATTTTCACGAGCGACCTGTTCATTCAAAAACTAGTCTAGTTTCACGAGCGACTTGCTCCTTTCTAAAATTCAAAAACTGATCTATTTTCATGGGCGACCTTCCCTTTCAAAAGTTGATCTATTTTCACGGGTGACCTACCCCTTTCTGAAATTTTAAAACTGGTATATTTTTATGAGCGACCTTCCTATTCAGAAAGTAGTCTATTTTCATAGGTGACCTTCCCTTTCAGAAATTCAAAAACTGGTTTATTTTCATGGGTGACATACCGTATTCAAAACAAGTCTTTTCTCCATAAATTTTGTAAAGACAAATGAATTGTTCTTCAAAACTAATCTCCTCAAAACTTCTAGACCGGTTGACCTGAAATTATGTTTTTGTAGCAATCATCTTCAAAGAGAACTACGACCAAACTATTTACACCTTGGTCATCCTAAAATCTTAATCTAGTGATTCCCTTAACTAGAATACAAATCTGAACAATAGCTTGGCTAACCTAAAATCCTAATCTAGCAATTTTCTTTAATCAAAATAAAAAAATCTAAAAA
>Ga0325402_1000044_pt1 | contig 51770 bp, 19 predicted proteins | sample PopdelMetagenome_22_FD_207212 | JGI IMG/M metagenome (GOLD analysis project Ga0325402, IMG submission 207212) | Populus deltoides microbial communities from Bellville, Georgia, United States - Xylem-PdKOR-R3 | ecosystem: Host-associated > Plants > Phyllosphere > Stem > Wood/Secondary xylem... | reverse complement strand
TTCAATTTCCTTTAATTAACATATATATATATATATATATATATATATATATATATATAAAATAAATGCAGCATTTTGGTGACGATGAAGTGTGCTTGTTCCATGTTCATGTATATAATTAAATAAAAGGGAGTAAATGAAGGATTATTCATGAACTTGATTTGGCATGAAGCATCTCTCCTCCCGGATATGCCCTTGACTGGTTCCACTACTACTGAAACAAACAAATAAATAAATAAAATAAAATAAACAAAACACTTGGACCCAATCCTCACCCAAAAAGTCAAAATAATCCCAAACCTCACCCACCCCTCCTTTGAAGATCTCTTAGTTGTTAGTTTTATTATATCTTGACTCTTCTTCTTATGAATTTCCCTTTGTTGGTCAATTAAATATACTCCATTCTTTGTTTTTTCTTAAATAATTATTAATTAGCAGACTAACCCAGAGGAAAACACTCTTTTTTATTTATTTATAAATAATAATAATAATTAATAATAAGAGATAATATCCAAATCAATCTTTGTGGAGACACGGGATTAACATAAACTCATAAAAGAGATAAAAAGAAAAATTATCTATCTTATAAGAGTATTTATTTCGCTATTTTCCATTCACACGCACGGAAAAAAAAGGAATAAATATCTGAAACAGAGACTTCCTTTTACCAGAAACGAAAAAACACAATAAAACCTATAAAACTTTGTCTCCAGAACATAAAAATCTCCCAAAAGCTTCCTACTTTCGACACCGTTTTTTCTCTGTAATCCCGTACAATGTCAGGCTCCGGTGGTGTCTCAGTCGCCCGAACCCGTGGAGAGAATCGATTCTATGTTTCACCAGGGATCCGAAAACAACAACAATTACAACAACAGAAGCAGCTGCAGCAGCAGCAGCTGAAGCCGTCGATTTCGAAGGATTCAACGGCTGATATTGAGAAGAGAAAGGGGTCCGATCAATGTGGGTCGAATTGTTCTGTTTCGGGTCGGGTTGGGTCTGACACTAATTCCACGAATTTGGATCGGTTCTTGGAGTATACTACTCCTGGCGTTCCTGCTCAGTTTCTGCCTAAGGTAATTGATTGAAAAATTGGTTATTTTTTGGGTTTTTGTTGATTTCTGTTTTTTTTTTTTAATAAAGTTTAGATTTTTATGGCTTTTGTCTAGTGGGTTTTTGATCTTGTGGCTTAATTTTTGTCTGTTTGATTAGAGGTCTTATATTGTGAAGGACATAATTAATTACTTGATTAGATTAGGGTTTTGAGTTAGTTAATTGTATAGGGCAATGAATTAGGTTAATTAATCAATCCAATAATTGTTTACAATGTTTAATTTTGAACGTAATCGTCTGTAATTAATTAGGGTGTTGATTTTAAATGACACCAATTGGACAATTAATTAGCTTTTTTCAGATTGATTTACTTTGTTGTTTGTTGATGACATGTTTCGTTTTAAAGGGGTTAGTATTGATTAGAGGTCTTAAATTCTAAAGGTTTAGGGTTTGGAATTCTGTTAATTATTCTAGAAACGACTTGTTAGAATTGTTAAACTTTTATTCCAACTTATCCTATATTACAGCTTCGATTCTAGACGGGTCTGTGGGAAAACTGATTTGATTGTAATTGAGTTTGCTTTAGATTGAAGATGAGTTGAACGTTTTATGTTTTAATGGCATGTATGTTCTTTTAATGGTGGCATTTGTGGGTCATATAGACAAGTGTTGGGGGATGGAGAATGCGTGAAGTGCAGCATCACCAGAACTTGTATTTTGTGCTTGGGGATTTATGGGAATCTTTTAAGGAGTGGAGTGCGTATGGAGCAGGTGTTCCTCTTCTCTTGAACGGGAGTGAGACTGTTGTGCAGTACTATGTTCCCTATTTGTCTGGCATTCAGCTTTATATTGATCCATTGCGTCCCTCCCACAGGCTGAGGTGAGCCATTTTCTTGGCTTCTTATTTGGTTATATTTTTCATGTTTGTTAATTTTCCCAGTTCCAATTGATGTCCTGGCATTGTTTTGATGGATTTATTGATGTGGACTCTGAATGTATGGCCATTCTTCAATATTGTAATCTTAAATTGTACGCATTGAGTTTAAGTGAATGATTAATTTTCTGGCTTAATTTATTTTTATTTGCATAAGGTTTGGACACACTGAAAGACATTGAATCAACTATCTGATGGAAGTGAAAGGCTTTTAGTACTGTTGGCCAGTATTAGCACTTTGGTTACTTTATAGTTACTAGCAGTACCTACTTCTGTCAAATGCTTCTATGGATTTCTCTGTTTGATACTGTTAGTTTGTCCTTTTAATAAACAGGGTTTGACGGATATGCCATTTTGTAGATGGCTCTTTTATCTAAATCTTAAAGTTGTATTCCAATTAACAAACGGTTCAAAAGTCTACAAACTTAGTTTTATATGAGAAAGGTTATGGTTTTTTTTTTTCTGGAATTTTTTTTAAAAATTCCATTCTGAGGTCCATTCACAGTCAGTTCCTCCTTGTGGTTTCTTTTATAGATGGATCTTTGACTTGGATGGATAAAGAGCAATGCGAGGCTATTTATTTGGATGAAATGAATTCAATTTGATGCATTAGAGCTGTCATTGACAAGGGGGGTTTTAAATTTCATAGTTGATTGTTTTATCTGTCTTTCGCTAGGTGTATTTTTCTTAATAGCTTTCTGCGAAGCAAATGACATTTTTCTTGAACAGAAAATACAAGCAAATTTTGCATCCCAGGGTTGTGTGCTGTACTATCTAGTGTCCATAGTCCACTGACATGTTGAATCCAAAGTCCAATTTGGTCACCCACCTATGTATTATCTAAAGGTTTACATGATCATTTTTTTGGTTTATACCTTAAAAACCCTTAATGCAGTCATGATCCCTTTAAAGTAGGATTCTTGGAGGCCAAAACTGCTCCCTTGTGGCTGCAGTTGCAAGAATAGAAATAATTGTTAATACTGTTTGGAGAATTTGGAGCCGCTCCCTTGTGGCTGCAAGTGCAAGAATACAAATAATTGTTAATACTGTTTGGAGAATTTGGAGCCACTACTTTCATGTTAGTAATGATAATAATTTACAGTATAATTCTTGTTGTACTTTTTGCTGGAAAATGCCAAAATTAACCTTTCAAGAGATAATTTGTCATTGGAGTGGCTAAGACATGTACTGGTACTTAAAGTTGACATGAATGACTGAATTCCTTATACCACAGACATGTCATACTGAGTTTTAAGAGGGAGGAAGAAGATTTATCCATCCAAATTCCTAGGATTGTGAGTGTGGTTCTGGCACAGTTACATTTGTTGCCTTGTGGAATGTTTGTGACATCTTCTGAAACTGTAGTGTAAATTTTGATGAAAAGTTTCTCAGTGGTCCACATTGCAAGTATTGACTGATAGTAACATCGTAAAATTTTATTTTCTTGAATATGTTGTGATGCAGCAGAAAGGAATTTGCCAGCCTTTCTGACAGAGCACTTACATTTTAAAATTGTACTGGCTAGATGGGTACTTTTGGTAATTGGATGCCTATGCAGTACAGCAAGTTTTGATAGTCTTTCCAATGGAAGGAATGATAAATTAAAAGTGAACAGCCTAATGTTTGAAACTATAGAACTGTAACTATCATGCTTGTTGCATCACATTGTTATTTCTTCCATCTTCTGACAGGAGGCCTGGTGAGGAGAGTGATACTGAGTCATCCAGGGAGACAAGTAGTGATGGTAGCTGTGACTATGGAGCAGAGAGAGTAGCAAGCAATGGTGTTTGGGAACCTTGGAGCCAGCTTAATGTTACAGATGCAAATATTCAGAGTTTGAATAGACTCTCTCTGAGAAATAAACCCTTCAGGGGTTCATCAAGTGATGAATGTGAGATTTCCAATCCACCAGGTCGGCTTATTTTTGAATACATGGAGTATGCTTCACCATTCACACGCCAACCTTTGGCTGACCAGGCAAGTTCCTTGTCTTCAATTGACTTAAAATCTGGGTTTTCTGTTTTTCTTTTTCTTTGTTTATGTTTTCCGCATGTTCATGAATACTAACATCCACACCCACCCTTGCATCCCTCCAGATTTCAGTTCTTGCATCTCAGTTTCCAGAACTCAAGACATTGAGGAGCTGTGACCTATCACCCTCAAGTTGGATTTCAGTGGCTTGGTATCCCATATATAGGATACCCATGGGTCCGACACTGCAGAATCTGGATGCCTGCTTTCTAACCTATCATTCTCTGTCAACACCCCTTCAAAGTACATATCTTTCCTTTTGTGTATGTCCTTTGTGAGCTTTTATATCTGCCTGCAGGCTTATGTGTTTGTTGCATTTCTTGTTGGGACAGGTCAAAACACTGAGGGGATGCAACTTCACAGTTCTACTGTTAGGGAGCTTCACCGTGCTGACATGCCCCTCAAGCTACCTTTGCCAACTTTTGGGCTTGCTTCCTATAAGTTCGAAGTTACTTTCTGGAATACGAATGGAGTCTATGAATGTCAAAAGGCTGGTTCATTACTAAAAGCCGCTGACAACTGGCTTAGGCTTTGGCAAGTTAATCATCCTGACTATAGGTTCTTTGTTTCCCACAACACAAGCCCAAGGTGAAGCGAGTCCTTTATAAACGATTTTTTAAAGGAAACTGGTACCTTAAGTCCTGTAAGAGGAATCCCAATTTCAGCTCATACTAAATAACCTCCATTATTTTAATGTTGTATGGAGTAGTGTGGAGTTGTATGTCTTCAGGATTCGCAGACTTATATTATGTCCTGGCTCTGCCATCACATATCCTTAAAGAAGTCCAAGAATGGTCCAGTTTTTTTTACGCAATGATTTTCTTGCGCTTGAAGGAGCTTTCTGATAATTAAGTATCTTGGTGCTTTGGCTTTTATTCGAGGAGTTGCAGATTCGAAGGAGCTTTCTGATCATAAACGGTGTTTGGATCTTATGGACAGTTTTCCAGGCCTGAAAGCTTTAGTTGTTGCAACTTTTTATAACCTTGTCCTATAAAAACTACTGACTTTTGTATATGGTTGATTCCATGGTAGAATGTTCAATATACTTTTTGTAGCAGCAGTTTCTTAAAATATGATCTTACGTATGCTGTGTTCTTTTAAGAAAGATCCGCTAAATGATCTGTAAATGATAACTTCCTCCTATAGACATATAGCTGCAATAGAAGATGCATCAATGGCTCAACTGTTTGTCGCAACAGCTAAAGCTATAGTCATTTTTTCAGACAGAAGGCAACATGGTTTTCAGGCTGTGGATTTTGCCTTCGCTGTTCCTTTTTGTTTATATACCCGTCCAGGAAATCCATGCTTACAAGTAGCTATTTCCCAAGTTGAAGAAGGGAATCCAGAAACCGCAACTTGAAGTTTGGAAAATGGGGCCTTCCACCTTGGAAAAAGTTGGCATCTTGCCTTTTACGATATATGGGTAGATAAATGGCACCGTCCAACTTTCTTTTATTTTACTCAATCACGCACAAAATGTAATGAACCTTTTTTAATTATTTTAAATAAATTTTTATTTAGTATTTTTAAATTATTTTGATGTCCTGATATTAAAAACAATTTTTTTTTAAAAAAAACATTATTTTATCTCTATTTCAATATTAATCGGGCTCAATATTACATTTATTTTTTCCATTATGCAATATGCACACCAGCTCTAAATACAAATAGGAGTACATAGTAGTCAATCGGACCTAACTAACACGACTTGTGTCACAAATTGAACAGCTTTCCTCTTCACTTTGCTCACACTCCTAACATTATATTAACAATCCTCTCATAACTCATCATCGAGAATGGTGGAGAGCAAGAGTCCTTGGACAAACTCTGATTTCCGGGACTTCTCCTGGTCCTCGTCTGATAGATGTGGATGTTGGACTTTCCTGCTGACACCAAACTAATGTTAGAAATCTTGAAAAAGAAAAACTCCACAACATACTGGCAATGGCAGAAAAGCCTCAAAGCGGTCAGTTGCAAATATAGTACAGGTTATCAATTACATGGTTCAAGTTGCATTCGTTCCCTTTTAGCTACCTTTCTGCCAAACGTGATACTCTTCTCCAACAAAACTATATTGATGAATTAGTGAATAACATGTAAAGGTAAAGATGGAATGATCATTAACAGTCTTAAGTTTCTTGCTAAAAATTATGGAATCAGTTGAATGCAAGCTTCAAGTCAATCTTCCAAGACCATAATAATAGAATCCTAAAACATAGTCAGAACAAATTATACACTGCCAGTAAACCTCAAAATCCACAAATCATTACCTATTCATCCAGAGAAGACTATGGTATCAGCACTACTATAGTTCCGTCCTTGCCTTCAAGGGTTTGAGATCATGGAGAGACCGATATTCTAAACCTAAACCAAGCAAAAAGTACCTTAAAGGCAGTAACTCTATAAAATTGCACACTGATCCTAAAAAATTTGAACTTCACACATCATCGCCTATTAACTCAAGTGTTTGAAGACATCCTCACATTATAGATTAAGAAAAGATGCATATTTGAAATAGTCAGTCTTATTCTTGGTTTCATTACCAGATAGATCAGAGAAGAGGCTAATGAGTTCAGCAACTCATGTTTCCAGCCCTAAATCATTACCTTTTAGTTCATATTTTGGATGCCAAAATACAGAAACTTCTTTTATAAATGGAGATCAAATGCAGTGGCTTATATGGGAAAAAGATAGTGATCATACCTTTCTAGAAACTCCTCAGTTGTGCTCCCCTTCACTGAGCTTCCTTCAACAGAAGAGAGAGGTTTTGCATTCAGTGGTTCATCAAAGCTGGGTGGATTAAATATGAAAGGTGAAAGCAATGGATCAGGTTCTGTATTGGAGGACGAAACAAAGCACGAAGATCCACCAAGAAGGGATTGTAAACTTCCTTCTCGCAGCTCTTTTCTCAGTATAGAAAATGCTGAGTTAGCTCCCCCCTTCCGCAGTCTCCTCTTACGCTGCACGTAATCTCCAGTCAAGGAACTTCAACATAGAAGTCGATACAAACCAATAGTTTGGACACCGTTAACCGGTAACTAACAAGATAGGAGATTCCCAAGCACCCCTTTGATATTGAAAGTTTCCCATGAGCCTAGAGATTCACTAGACAGATTTTCAGTTACCAACATTACCTAGGTCACTTTTCCATATAATTAACATTTGAACTACATAAACATGCATGTTTGGTTGTGTGTAAACCAATCCAGATTATGCAAAAAAACCAGAACCAAAATGTTAAATGTTAAGAGTCAAATTTTGAGATAAAAGGATATATTAAAGAAGTTCCCATGCTGCCCAGTAATGTGAGTAACAATGTTCATCCCCACCCTTTTAGCACAAACTGGACATACCTGAAAACAAACAATTCCAGTATCATTTCAGTAACAGTCTCTAGACAAAAAAAAACTAGGAAAGTGTAATTAATAGTGTCACAAAAAGAAAATGACCAATTTATATGCTCTAGGATAAATCAAAAATCCTCAAAAACAAGGCAACAAACTCACACAGTTAACCAAATTATCTCATTTAAAATCAAACCCCATAAAACCCTTTACCAAAAGCAATTTAACACTAAAGAACTAAACTTTTTAATTTACATCCATCAATAGAACTCGATAAGAATATGATACCCCATTCTTGGCTTCAGCAGGATGCTCTTCATCGATGTGGCAAAAGAGACCAACAACATCAAAATCCTCGCCGCAAAACGGACACAAATACTCTGCTTTCAAATCCTCTTCTGTTTCAGTCTCATCATACAGATCTAGCACCACAAACCAACAAAAAATCCAAAAAAAAGCAGCTTTCAGACACCATCTCTTACTACACTAAGGACATTACAAAAGAAATGAAAGATTTTAAACAAACCAGATCGAGTCTGATATCTTCTTGAAGAAGTTGAGAAGCGAGAAGCCCATGAATCAGAAGCCATTGCTCTGTTGGTTTCTCTGTTCTGTGATAAAAAAAAATAGGTTAAGACTTTGATGAAGATAAAGAGTGAAACTTCTGTGAAGGGTGGGGGTGACTGTAATTGTGATAGTAAACAAAGGGTTTAATGGAATGTTGAAGAAGACTAGATAAAGACAGGAAAGGAAGAGGAAACCGCGAGAGAGAGAGAGAGAGAGACTTCTCTACGGAACTAGAGAGATTATTTGCGTTTTAAAAATATTTTAAAATATTTTATCTTTTTATTTTAAATTATTTTAATATATTAATATAAAATATAAATTTTAAAAAATTAAAAATATTATTTTAAAGAAAAACATTATTGAAAGTTTTGGTTGTAAACATCGGTGTATTTATTTTTGTTAGATTGCATAATGGAAATTTTTTTGTTTTTTACTCTTGAACATGTAGATGTAGCCGCACGAGAGAGTTATAATAATTGTTTTATAAAATATTTTTTTATTTAGAAATATTTTAAAGTAATATTTTTTATTTTAAAAAATTATTTTTAATATTAAAATAATTTAAAAATATAAAAATAATTTATGATTTTTTTTAAAATTTAGTGAAACCTATTTAGAAGTTACAAATGACCTCAAAACAAGTAGTATTTTTTTCACAGAAACATATACAAAAAAAAATTAAAAGAATTTTACAAGTAAATATCATCACTAATTAGGAATTAAAGGACATGTTCAATATGGAGAATAGGTAAACGAATGCTCAACAAGCTCTCGTAGCTCAGTTGGTTAGAGCACCCGTTTAGTAAGCGGGAGGTCTTGAGTTCGACTCTCAACGAGAGCAAAACTGTCTTCGTACGAGGAGGAAGATCTGTGGTATTCACAAGGAAGATTTGGAAACAATTATTTTTACCTCCTTTCAGGGGACACGAGGAAGATTGTGTGATGCTGAATCTCTTTGGTTTTTTTTTTTTACTTCTGTAGCTTCCTAGGACATGATTCACATGGCAAATGAATTTGTTTTTTAAGCTAGTTTTCTTTTCAATTAAAATTCAAAAATTAAATATGAAATTACATAACTATTATTCAAGAATTTTCTCCCTCCTTTTCTTGGGAATTCTTTCTCCTTGTTGACCAAGTTTTTCATCTTTTTTCTTCTTATTATTTCTTTCAACTCTAAAAAATTAAATATCAATGTCCTTTGTTAGTATCTAACATGCTAGTTAATGCAACATTGACAATGAGATACTCAATTTCATGGATGGCCACCTATCTACAACCAAATATCCATTATAAAAGATTATGTTTCCAAAACTATATTTAGATATCTTAGTTTACGAGGGATGTATGAATGGGTGAGAATGTCATTTGCATTGAAAAATGTTGGTGCAATATACCAGAAGGCAATGGACTTGATCTTTCATGACGTGATCAATCATAATACATGATCTAAATTAATGATTTGTGGTAAAGTTAAAGTCAAAATTCACCATATTTAGATGAATTACATGTTGTATTTGAATGAATGAGAATGCATAACTTGAAAATGAACCCTTTAAAATGTATATTTAAAGAGTAAGCAAACAATTTTTTATGATTCTTAGTACATCAACAAGTCATAAAAGAGAACAAGAATAACGCACTAGCAATCATGAAAGTAAAACCTGCTTAGAATAAGAATGAAATACAAAACCTTATTAGCAAAATTTGTTTTCTAAAGAGTTTTAGTGGACAAAAAAGCAACAAGTTGCCTTTGAAAACATAAAATCTTATCTATATAGACCTCTAGTATTGTCCCCTACCAAGGCCCGAGAAACTTTTAAGGTTGTATATTTCAGGAATAAAACTACTAATAGGCAACATGTTGGTTTAAGAAAACGACTCTAGGCATGAACATGTTTTGTATTATCTTAGTCATGTACTAACATAAGTTTAAGAAATATATACATTGATAGATAAATTATATCTATCTTTATGTTTTTGTTTGTGAAAATTATACTGGTACATGATATCAATTAATGTTTAAATAATATGTAAAACAAATTTAATTAAATATATGTTGTCAAAGTCCTTTTTTAAGAGTTCGTATTGGCAAATAAATATTAGCATTATCTAAATTTAATCTTTATTATATGCCATAAGAAGTAATGAAAGGCCAAGCTTTGGGTGATTTTTAGCTAATCATCCATTCATTAACATCGACATTGAATTGGAAAAAGAATATTAATATTATCATGACATAACCTTTTGTATGGTAATTATGATTGGATGGATTCAAGACAAAAAATAAAGTTAGTACAAGGGTGGTCATAATATCCTTAACAGGTCAAAAAGTTATCTTATTCTCTTGGCTTGATTTTCCTAGCAATTATAGGCCTAAAAATACTCCTAGAGTTAGGAGCATAATCAGTAATTGTAACTGGGGATTCCCTACTTATTATCAACAATTATCTAGAGAATATAAGTGTGATCACCCAATTCCAACTCTATACCACACTATGTCCACAAACCTTATTAAAAGGTTTTATGATCTTTTTTTTTTTTTTGAGAGAAAACAATACATGAGCCAATGAATTGGCTTAATATGGATTGGGGTATAAGATAACCTACGATAGTCATAGCATTATCCTTGTCAAAATCATCAATTGATTAGCCATAACTAATATCCAACATGAATGTCATGACAAATAGATTAATACAAATTTCATGGTTGAGAATACATAAAATGGTAATAACAAAATCATTGATGAAACTTTTTTATCAAGTACAAGCAGAAAGTCTTAATAACATTATTGCTCTTTATCCATAAAATCACTAAAAGGACTAAATTAAAACCTTTAAGCAAGATCCTTCACATTAATTTTCAAGATCTTTTAAAATGAAAGCAATCAATTATATACTCCTAGAAGATGTATCATATAAGAAATATAAGATTGGAACTCTTTTCAATTTTTTAAGACCAAAAAAAGCTTTATTAGTCATGTTTGAGGTTCATGAAGGGCATTATAGAGCTCACCAATTTGGAATTAAGATAAGATGACTTATCATGAACCATGGTTCCTATTGGCCAAACATAACCATGAATTGCATTTTAAATAATGTCTTTGTTGCCAATTAGATATTGCTAGGACTAAACCTGCAATAAGGTGACATTTATCTATAATCAAATGGAGGACTAATTTTATTAACATTTAAAAACAATACTTTGATACAATAGGAATCCTCATAATTATAATCACTTTTTAATTTTCTTTGTAAATTATCTTTGTTCCAAGAACTTTATTTTTATTTTAGACTCATTAATCAAACATAAATAAATATTAAAGATAAATAATATTTTTATTAATAATAAATTTGTTTTTTTATGTGAATAAAGTCGGTGACATATGTAACTAATTGATAGGTTACAAGGTATATACACTAATAGATACTTAACAAGTTATTTTCAAAATAACTTAAGTAGATTTCACGTTCTTGTTTGTATGGATGCACATACTTAAGATGTTTATAGAAAGACTCTCAAGTGCAACTTTCAATGATGAATCAACAAACAACACTATAGGACCCAATGCATGTGCCAATTAGGCATTTAATAGGTTGATTCATCACATTTAGGTCAAGCAAGCATAAAAAAAACTCCTTTTAAAGTGGTGTCAAGCACAAATTTAATTCCAATAAAGATCAAGGTTTGATTAATGTGATCCAAGCAAGAGATTGAGTTGTATAACATTTACCACATATGCAAATTGTACTCTATTGTTATTCAATTTTGGATTTAAGTTAGTTAGTTATATAGATATAATTTATGCTAAATAGCTAGTTAGGGTTTCTTTTGTAAGCCATATTATATAAGTAGCTTAAATAAAATTGAAAAGACAAAACCTTTTCCTTATTTAAGAATTGAACAGTGTGAGTGCACTTCTTCTTTATATTCTTATTTGAACTTATCAAAAATATCATCTTTGTGGCATTCTAAATATATACCCTCAATTCTAGGTTCAAGAAATCATTGGGTCATTCTAATATGATTTTAGATTTCTTGGTTCCAATTCTTTATTGTTGATTTTAAGGTTTTAAACTATCACCCTTAGAAAGATTTTTGAATTCTTGAAATATTATCTTGAAAAAACTTTTTAAATACTTGTTTCACAATAATAAGACCTTTTTCAACCATATTGTGATACTCAAGGTTGTCAATTCTATTTTTCTTATTGGAACAATAAATCTCAGTTTTGGAGCATTTCAGCGTTCCATTCTAAGGTCTTAAACTGTGTGTGTAATTCAACATACATGATTCTAATTCAAATCCAATGATAAATTAACTTTAAATTGTGCAATACAAACACAATATCAAGAATCTAAATATAATTTTAAAATTTAAAACATTTCTAAATAGTTAAGAATCAAGACTAAAAAAAACTTTAACTTAAAGTAGTTCAACACAAATAAAATTTCAAAATATTAAGAAAGTAAAAGGTTTTAATATAAAAGAAGCATAAATCAAATATCATTTAGAACATTAATATAGAAAGAATATCCTCTCCCTTGCTCACCAAAAATCTGCTGCAACCATAAGAAAAAGGGAGGGAGTTTTTGTATCCATTCTTGCAAAATCAAGAGAGAGACACCAAAATTTCCAAGAACCCATCAAAGATTAAGAGTTTATAGATAGAATAAACACTTGTGGAAAAATAATTAACAAGAAAATTTGAACAAGAAGAGAGGAGAGAGGGTCGGCTGTCATTAGTAAAAGAGGGAGTAAAATTTTTTTGACTGGTTAAAGATCAAAACCTTGATTCTCACTAGGTAAAAGTTCTAAACATGATTTTATAAGTTGTTTTAAATTCGATTACAAATTGATGCTTTAATGTTGAATTTTAGATTAGGGTTCTTAGACTTGAATTGAAGGAAATGTATTGATTGTTACAGTTGAGTTAATTCATGTATTATATGTGATTAGGGGCATGAAATCATGAAGATATATTAATCAAAGGAAATGTATGGGTAACTAAGTAATGAGTGGCCGACCATATGAAGAGGAAAGGGGGGAGATTGTGGTTTTTCCTTATTGAATCTATTATAATAGGTTGTTTATGAAGCGAATGTGTGTGTGTGAATTGAATGAAATTAGCATGAAAGGAATGAGGGAACTCTTGGTTTCTTAAGGTTATGCTTTCGGCCAATTATGCATCAAAGGGGGAGGATGTTTAATTCAACACATTTAGCTTGATAACATGTGTTTAATTGTGTCGAAATAAAGAAAGATGCATGTTGAAATAACGAGGATTGTGTTTTGAAAAACATTATTCGGAAAGTTAGTAAATCGATGAAAATATTTTATTTTGACGTTGAGAGGGAATATTGTAATAAATAGAGTAAATTGGATCCTAAAAGATATTTTTGACACTCTTATATGGTATGTGATATGGTTAGGGGTTGAGATAATAGAGGAAAAGTTGAATCGTGGATGTTGTGTGTAAATGGAAAGGTTGATGAATCTAGATAGATTCTTCTCCTGCTTTTCAGAGAGAATTTGGGTAGAAGGATGAGAGAATTATGATCGGGTAACTCATAGAAATTATAGTTTTGAATGTTGACTAACTAATGAAATTGATCTTGCTTAATTAGGAGCTATATAACTCTTGTTATGGGTTACCAACCGAGACTGGGTCGTGACAGACCCTGTAGAGCAGTAGGTCTAATTAGTTGATGAGTAATTCTAAGTGTTTTGGGTGCAAAACCAGGTTCTCCTCCCTTCATCAGACTTGTAGTTTCGTGTCTTAGCTTTTTAAAGAGACCAACATCACTTGAAACAGAGTCGTAGAGATCTAGATGTAGTTAGAAGTGTGAGGAGAGGTCGAAATGCGACCTCTATTGACAGGTTTGGAAAGTCGCTAAAGCGACTATCTAGATGAGTTAAAGGTGAAAATTAGGTCTTTTAACTTCAAGGAACATGTGATATTACATTTTAATTTTCAAAAAAAAAAAAAAACAAGCCATATTCAAAATGAAAATTTGTAATGATAACTATTGTCAGACAAAGAGTGAAGATATTAATGAATGAAATAAGAAAACGTAAAATATAAAGAAAGGAATAATTGAAAGAAAGACCTGTATTGACTGTTAATATGATTATTATTAAATGTATCCTTGAATGAGGATAATTTATGAGATATGCCTGTGATTACACGAGGAACCACAAGCGTTGTAACATCCCTATATCTGCGATTAAGCAACAATCTTATGTCAACTGATACATAAAGTAAGTGTGTGTATTTGAAGGATGTTTACTTGGTTTGTAAATATAGAAGGGTTAGTTGTTTGAGGTGTGTCTATTTTGAGTCCATTTTCAATATCTTTTAGACTCAACTATTTTGAATCTTTTTCTGTTGGCCCATTGTTTTAGGCCTCTTCTACAAACATTACTTGAGATTATAAACAGACAAAGTAGTTGTCGACAACAAAAGGAAAACCTATAAAAAACATGCGCCATTTCCAACTTGTCGTCTCTTAATCATGGAAAACAAATCCCTAGGATTTCCAACAAAGCATTTTGGCCTTTTCCATGGCAGATCAACTATAAAAGGGAGACCCCTCGAGCCTTTAAGGGCAGACTATCATTTTCCTTACAAATTTAAGTGTTCCAAAAACCCAGTATCTCCTCCGTAACCCTCTCCTCTATAACCAATATCTACTATATCTCTTGTATTGATTTCTAATATAAATTTAAGTAAGATTCTATTTCTATTTACATTCTTGCAAAATTTATATTTCTGCAAATTTAAGTATACTTTGTGTTTGATCAAGGATCCTGACATTGTTGGTCTTGCCTTGCTCATTTGCATAAGAAATTTGTTTGTTTTGTTATATCCTATTTGTAATATTTCATGCTCTTGTTTTGATTATTCTTCTTATTCTGGTATCAGTGCCTATTAGGATCTGGGTAGGAATAGTGACATAGGTTATAGAAACCCAATTGAGACGAGAGACCATTAGCAAATAGGTGAATGTTAATGAATGGTGTAAGTCTCTTTGAGAGATTAAGGTAGTAAATCTATATAACTTCAAGCCTGTTTTAAAACTTGTTTTAAAAATGATTTTTATGGTAATCATAATTCCGAGAAGTGATCTTGGTTTTTCAAACACTTTCTCCAACAAAGACATATTATCCAAAAACAATTCTATGATTTTGTTAAACTACATATAATACAAATTTTATTCTTTGACTGGTTTGAACTCTATTATGCATCAGCACATCATGTTACATATCCATTTGTATCCATTAAACATGCATGTCCAATCACCACCAGATCCAAAACACCAGTATGGAATCTCATTAGTGGACCTACAGTTGAGTCTAAACATCCACTCCTGAGGAACATCCAACAAAACCATAAAGACCAAATTATCGATGCAGCACCTTACAAAATACCCGGTGATGATACCTTTACAAACACTAAACATATCATTCAACAAAACAACTTTACCAATACCAACCTCAATACCTTAGGTAAACAACTTACTAGACTAGAAAAACAAATACAAAGAACCACTTTCAGTTCAATTGATACCAAAACCTTAGTTGACCTAAAACTAAAAAACCCAGTCTTTAAACCTTACCAAGTTACCAAGACAAGCCAAACATAGATCCAAGAAAATCAAACAGATTTCCTCAAAGCCATCAAAACACATTTATAGCTTCTTGATGGATCAACTTTAACCGTTCCAGACACACCTTAAACAACCAACCCTTCTACATCTACAAACCAAGTAAACACCCTTCAAAATAGCCATGTAAAAACTTCTGATGAGGAAGCATTTCAAGATCCCCCTTTTGTTCTAAACAGACTTACTTAGCAGAATCCCAGACAACCATTGCCCCAGATATTTCCATATCTACCGAAACACTATCCTTAACCAACATAAATACAATGCCTCATACCTCTATGAATGGAACATAGATGGAATGTCCGAATACAATATCCTAAATACCCCTCAACAAATGACCATGGCCGCCAACGCCTATAAAACCTAAACAGGAACCCCAGATAAAGCCATAACTGAACTTCTTATTGCTGGCTTCTCTAGCCACCTAAAAGGATGGTGGGATTACCATCTTACTGAAACAGACCATTTACAATTCCATCCAAACCTATGAAGACCAAACACCCATCCTTGACCCTTTAGGAAACACCATCCAAGATGATGTATCAACCCTTATTCTTACAATTTCCTTACATTTTGTTGGAGATCCTTTCCATCTAAAAGATAAAAATGCTGAACTCTTCTCTAACCTTAGGTGTAAGAAGCTCAGTGACTTTCAATGGTACAAAAACATTTTCCTTACTCATGTTATACTTAGAGAAGACTCGAACCAGCCCTTTTGGAAAGAAAAATTCCTTGCAGGTCTGCCAATCCTTTTAGGGGAAAAATTCTGAAACAAAATTAAAGATATCTTTACAACCAAAACTATTCCATATGATCAGCTTACCTATGGTGAACTTGTTAGCTTCACCCAAAAAGAAGGTCTCAAGATCTGCCAAGATCTTAAAGTTCAAAAACATTTGAAATGGGAAATGACACGTACCAAACAAGAACTTGGTAGTTTTTGTCACCAGTTTGACCTTTCCACCAAAAAACCCTTTTACAGTGGTAACTGCTCAAAACCCAAAAACTATCCAAACCATAGCAAACCTTCATACAAAAGATCAGCCCATAAATACGGAAAATAGTTCTACTCCAAACCAGAACAAACCTACTACAAAAAAACCCTACAAGAAATTTACCAAAACCCATAAACCTTCCCATCCAAAACCCAAAAAACCTTTTGACCTTAACACCATTTCTTGTTATAAATATGGACAAAAAAGACATACGTCCTGTTTCTGCAAAATCAATACCAAACTCCATGAACTTTAGATAGATGAAGACATAATCAACCAGATACAAAACCTTTACATAAAAACCTCAAAAACTGACCCAAATTCTTCTGACATCTCCGAAGAAGAATTCCAAATTGATGAATTAGCAACTTCTAATTCTAATTCAAACACTTCTACACACTCCAACACAGATTAACATCTTATCCAAAGACCAATAATTCATCCTTGAAGCTATCAAAAGACTTAATGATCTTCAACTCCAAAAAACCTATCTTGATAAATTGTTGAATAATTTCAACAAACCAGAAACTTCTCAATCTGCTCATTTAAACCTTTTGATCTTACCTACAACCAGCACCAATACCTATGACCTTACAAAAATTCTCAATAAAAAGAAATCTAAAACCATAACAACCATTCCAGAATTACAATTTGAGATCAAAATCTTCAAAGCTAAGTTACAAACCTTGAAACAAGTTTAGCAGAAAGACTCATCCATCCTACAACATCTTTGTCCAAAATAGAGAGTCAATCTGACACCGAGTCTGAAACAAAAGACCAAACCATAAGTCTCAAACATTGCATCATGCACTTACAAACATTGAACATATCCCTGACGATTTCTTAAATGTTTTAACTCAAATATCTTTTAAGAAGTACCTTATCAAGATTACTTTAGTTTTTTCAAATAATTTCAAACTCGATACTATTGCCTTATTTGAACCGTTGTAGATTTAAATTGTTTCAAAGAAGGAGCAGTTCTGAAAAGATTTTTACAAACTACCTCTGAAAAACTCTCTGTCGCTAACAATTCTAAACTTCACATTGCAGGCAAAACTCAAGTCTCTGTTTTTAACAATGACATTTCTCTTAAAACCTTTTTCATCGTTATGAAAGACATAAATCATACTATAATATTTGGAACTCCATTCATTGATATGATCACACTATATTAAAGATCAACCACGTCAAACTCAATTTTCCATTCTTAAAAAAATCTAAGACCAAAAATTTAAATATGATTAAAGCATGTTCTATACATACATATCATATTCATGTACTAATTCACGGTAAACCGTTTCATTTACATGATTTACAAAACCATGTTTCTTTTTGTCGATTTGACAAAAAATTACAGGACCCTGTTTTACAAAAGGAAATTGCTAATTTCCAAAATAAGATTGAACAAGAAATTTGTTCAGACTTACCCACTGCTTTCTGGAAAAGAAAATAATACATTGTTGATCTTCCCTATGAAGATACTTTTTCCAAAACACTTATACCTATAAAGGCAAGACCAATACAAATGAATACTGATTTAGAGCAGCATTGTAAACTTGAGATCCAGGATCTAGAGTCTAAAGGTCTAATCCAAAAATCCAAATCACCATGGTCGTGTGCAACTTTTTATGTAAATAAAAACTTTGAAATAGAAAGAGGCACACCAATACTTGTGATCAACTACAAACCTTTGAAGTTTGTTCTTAAATGGATTCGATACCTAATTCCAAGCAAAAAAGATTTATTGAACAAATTACATTATGCATTCATCTTTTCCAAATTTGACATGAAATTAGGATTTTGGCAAATCTAGATTGATCCTAAGGATCATTACAAAACTGCATTTACAGTTCCCTTTGGACAACACAAATGGAACGTCATGCCCTTTGGCTTAAAAAATGCACCCTCTGAATTCAAACGTATCATGAATGACATATTTAATGCATATTCAAAATTCTGCACTGTATACATTGATGATGTTCTCATTTTCTCCCATTCCATAGATCAACATTTCAAACATTTACATACATTCTTCCATGCCGCTAAACAAAATGGTTTAGTTATTTCCAAATCAAAGATTTCTTTGTTTCAAACCCGTGTTCGTTTCCTAGGCCATTACATCTGCCAAGGTACTATGACACCTATAAAGAGATCCTTGTCTTTTACATACAAGTTCCCTTATAAGATTACAGACAAAACCTAGTTACAAAGGTTTTTAGGTAGTCTTAATTATGTATTAGACTTCTATCTAAACATTAGTCGTTTAGCAAAACCATTACATGATAGGCTAAAAACTAACCCAGTTACTTGGTCTGATCTCCATACCAACCAAGTAAAACAAATCAAAAAACAAATCTAGTCCATTCCACTTCTACATTTAGTAGACCCTTTAGCCCCTAAGATAGTTAAGACCGATGCCTTCGATTTAGGCAATGGTGGGATTCTCAAACAAGTTCAAAATAACAAAGAACACATCCTCCAATATACTTCTGCTAATTGGAATGATTATCAAAAGAATTATTCCACTGTCAAAAAAGAAATTCTTTCCATTGTTCTTTGTATTAAAAAATTCCAAAGTGATTTATTACATCAAAAGTTTCTTTTACGTGTTGATTACAAATTCGCAAAAGAAGTTTTACAGAAAGATGTTCAAAATTTTGCTTCAAAACATATATTTTCCCGATGGCAAGCTATTTTAAGCATTTTTTTTATTTTGATATTCAATATATAAAAGGAGATTCAAATTCCATCCCTGATTTCCTCACCCGTGAATTTCTCCAAAACAGGTCCTGATGCCTCTTAAGTCATGACTCAAAGACAAGGGGAAAGCCCCTCAAATCCAACATGCAAAACCAAACAGCCCAAAACCCGCTACAAAACTTATGTCTTCAGCTATCCTTGCTACCAAACTAATCAAATCTTGGTATGATGCAGTGGTTAAAGAACAAGAAGCTACCAAACACTCACAGGTACAAACAGACTTAGTTCAACACTGGTTGATACCCTCTCCAAATCACCAGAATTACTTCTGACATTACAAAAGGTTTCCCAACAGGCCTCTAATGACTCCATGTCACAATCATGAAGTATTTCCAAACCTATTTCTAACTCTCAAGCAAGATTTCCTCCTTAACAACCCCTATTTGCTTTACAAAACCAGCTACAAGACTTTTCCAAAACTAAATCCAAATACATTTTCAAAACCTATTTTCAAAACATTTTGATTATGGAAGAAGGATTTTATCATGAAAACCCTTCCATTGCAGTTACAAAACTTTTCCCTGAAAACTAGTATTTTAAGCCACGAGATTTTTCCAAACCATAATCCTACTATGCTACCATACTTGACATTACAAACTCTGTCAAATTCAAACACTTCAGAATACATTCAGATCACTCTGAACCTACATATTCCACATGCATTATCCAAAAAATCATCCATCCTTCATATTGGGAACAACCCTTACATAAACCAATCTCCTTCTCAATGCATCTTCGTACCACTTTCCAAAACTTTACCATATCATATACATATTGGGATTACCAGCAAGCCTAGTTTAATGCCTTCTTCCTACAAAACACAAATCATAGCCACTCCTGGCTATTCTACTTTCATCATTCCATGAAATCTACCAATCTCCCTATTTGGTTCCTCTAATGGTGGGACTATTTTAGTTGTTATATTGCTTTCCCCCAAGGTCACCCTTTGGTTGAAAGCGGTTACTTTCTTTTCAAACAACATTTTCAACCTATTTCTTCCGAAAGGAAATTTCGTTGCCTTCTTATTTTTTGTACAAAGTTCTTTGTTCCATGGGTATATTCATGGTTCTATGATTACAACCCTCAAAACGAGCATCCAGTTCTTATCCGCAAATTCAAAATTAAATGGTGGGATTCATTTGCACTCGAAAATAAAAGTTCCAAATTTGCTGTTGAGGAATGGTTACAAAAGAACAAATTGGCCCCTATTACTAAACAAGATCCACAGTCCAAATTTCTAGCCTAAAAAGCTAGGACAACAACCCTCCTGGCCTCTGTAAAGACTGAGGAAGACTACCTCCTTCTTTTGCAAGGAATCATACGAAGCTAAGACCCTAAATCAGTCTTGAACAAATCCAGTTCCTCATCTCCCGCCATTTCCCTTGGAGACAACAACGAAGATGACTATTATGACATTCTGCCACTCATCAAAAGGCATTGAAGACTCTCCACTCTCTAAAATTATCGGCATAAGACGACAAAGAAAAATTCAAAAAACAAAAAAAGTATTTCAGGCTCACCTACTATAAGCCCATTTTCAATATCTTTTAGACTGAACTATTTTGAGTTCTTTTTTGTTGGCCCATTGTTTTAGGCCTCTTCTACAAACACTACCTGAGACTACAAACAGACAAAGCAGCCGTCGGCAACAAAAAGACAGTAAAAGGAAAACCCACAAAAAACATGGGCCATTTCCAACTTGTCGTCTCTTAATCATGGAAAACAAAGGCATATGGCTTCAAAAGGAATCCCTAGGCTTTCCAACAAAGCATTTTGGCCTTTTTCCATGGCAGATCAACTATAAAAGGGAGACCCCTCGAGCCTTCAAGGGTAGACTATCATTTTCCTTACAAATTTAAGTGTTCCAAAAACCCAATATCTCCTCCGTAACCCTCTCCTTTATAACCAATATCTATTGTATCTCTTGTATTGATTTCTAATATAAATTTAAGTAAGATTCTATTTCTATTTACATTCTTGCAAAATTTATATTTCTACAAATTTAAGTATGCTTTGTGTTTGATCAAGGATCCTGACATTGTTGGTCTTGCCTTGCTCATTCACATAAGAAATTTATTTGTTTTGTTATATCCTATTTGTTATATTTCATGCTCTTGTTTTGATTATTCTTCTTATTCTGGTATCAGTGCCTACTGGGATCTGGGTAGGAATAGTGACATAGGTTATAGAAACCCAATTGAGACGAGAGACCATTAGCAAATATGTATTCTAATGAATGGTGTAAGTCCCATTGAGAGATTAGGGCAATAAATCCATATAACTTGCAGCCTGTTTTCTAGTTTATCTTATAGAGAGACCATTAACAAATGTTTCCATGTTTACAAAATATAAGGTCATCCTCCATATACTACATAACAAAAAGTGAATAAAAGCTAAAATCTACTCCTGCCTCGCATGCAGTGGTCCTGAAACAAAATACATATTATTGAAATATGAATATCATAATAAGTACAGTAACACAAATTTTCAATAATTTAAAAAAGTAGATATGTATTCTTATTCTATCCCTTTTCCCTTTTCATTTCTGTTAGAACTCCTTCTCATTCATTTATTGAAAATTGTTTCATCTCTCATTTCCAACTTCCATTCAAGATTCCATTAAAATCAACTGCAATTATTTCACCCAAACACTACTAATACCCTTTTCCTCGGTATCATCATCATCCCATTAGCATTAACATATGGAGATCCCCTTACTTGGGGTCCTAACATACATTAAATGTATGCTAGTAAAAAATTACGGTGATCCCCTCACACCAAGATCCTAACATACACTAAATGTATACTAGTCAATACACGGTGATCCCCTTACCCGGGATCCTAACATATACTAAATGTATGCTAGTCTAAAACACGGTGATCCTCTTATCTGAGATCCTAATATACACTAAATGTATGCTAGTCGAAACACATATTACACTTCTCATATTTTCTTTGTTAGTGGTACTCCCATCACTTGGCAATGCACACAAAGGTAGTTCACCTTGAACACACATATATTCGGGATACTATCCGAAATAACAATAACATTACATAAATTTCCATCTTTTCACATAACATCCAATGTTTTCAAATTCACATCTCACATTATTAACATATTAAATTCTTGAATTTAATTAAAAAGCTTAGGTGAGGATCACCTACCTGCAGTAGAAGCTCTATTTGTGTTCCCCTGCTGCTGTTGCACCACTTCGGTGGTCCCTCCTGCAATCAAAGGGTTATCTCATAAATTTTCCTCATTCAATGATACATTTTATAATAACCATATCAACAACCAATAGGTGTTTCTTTCAATCATTTATTTTCTTTATATTTGGACTATTACTGTTTAAATCTCGAACTGTTACTGTTTTGAACCGTTACTCTTTCGAACTGTTACTCTTTTGAACCGTTACTGTCTGTAGAGGTTGCATTTCGACCTACTCTCAGATTTTTAACTCTATCTAGAGTTCTAGGACTCCGTTTTTAAGCGAGGTTGGTCGCGATGAAAAGTTAAGACATGGGGCTACAAGTCCTCTAAAGGAAGGAGAACCCAGTTCTGCCCCCAAGATAGTCAAAATTACTCATCAACAAAATAGACTTACTGCCCTATAGGGTCTGTCATGACCCCGTCTCGATTGGTAATCCATAATTGGAGTTCTATAACTCCAAATTAAGCAAGACCAATTTTCTTAGTTAGTCAACATCTAAAACTATAATTTCTATGAGGAACCAGATCCTAATTCCCTCATCCTCTTACCTAAAATCTCACCGGAAGTCGGGAGACAAGCTTGTCCAGATTCGTCACCATTTCCATTCACACATCACATTCACATATTACATCTTTTGGGTAAATTATTATGGTTTCATGCCCCCAATCATATACAACACATGAATTAACTTAATTTTAACATCTATTTCATTTTTTCCAATTCAAGTCTAAGAACCCTAATCTATAATTCAACATCAAAGCACTAATTCATAATCGAATTTGAAATGACTCATAGGATCATAATTAAAACATCTTACCCGATAAGAATCAAGGTTTCGATCTTCAACCAGTTGAAGATTTTCGACTCCCCTTTTTTTCCTATGAATAGCTGGCACTCCTTTCCCTTTTTTGTTCAAATGTTTCTTGTTAATTCCTTGCCCTCAAGTGTTTATTCTACCTATAAACCCTTAATCTTGGATGGGTTCCTGAAATTTTGGTGTTTCTCTCTTGATTTGTAAGAATAAAATACAAAAACTCCTTTTCTTTCCTTATGGTTGCTGCAGATTTTTGGTGAGGAGAGGAGTATTTATACTTTATAATTTCTCTTATTTGCACTTAGGCCCCATTTCCTTTAAGTGCATTATTTTAGCCCCCCGCATCCTTTTTCTTCTTAAAATTAAGCTATACCTCTTTTCATTTCTTATAATTCTACCCACAACTTTTAGTTTAGTTTATTTTCTTTAATTTAATCCAACCCTCAACATTACCGGGTTAATTTACAATGTCTCGAATTATTTCGCCCGGAAATTTATACCCTAAAAATTTTAGAATTCTCATTTTTTTAAACCTTATGCATGGATTTCTTCGCTTTATTTCCATTTAGTTAGTTTGTAATTTACGCAATCTTATTTTCCCGGGTTTTACAGGCGTGGTGCAGCAGGGAAGTACGAGTAGAGCTTCTACTACATGTAGGTGATTCACACATATGCTTCTTAGTTAAATTTCATGATTGATTATGTTATTAAAGTGAAATGTGAATTAGCGAATGTTAGATATTATATGAAGAATGAAAGTTTGTGTAAAAATATTGTTATTTTGGATAGTATCTCGAATGTATATGTGTCCAAGGTGAATGTTTTCTTTTCGTGTGAATTGCCAAGTGATGGAAGTATCGGTGACATAGAAATATGAGAAGTATGATATAAGGCATGGACTAGCATACATTTGGTGTATGCTAGGATCCCGGGTAAGGGGATCACCATGCATCGATGCCTACAAAGCATGGACTAGTATATATTTAGTGTATGTTAGAATCGCGGGTAAGGGGATCACCTTGCATCGACTACCATACATTTAGTGAATGTTAGGCTCCCGGGTAAGGGGATCACCATGCATCGACACACAACTATGAGGTGATGATGATATCAGTGAAATTGGTATTGATAATGTATTTAGTGGAAATAGATGTGGTTGATTTTATGGAATCTTGAATGGAAGTTGGAAATGGAAGACAAAATAGTTTAGTAGTTGAATAGGAAAGAGTTCCAATGGAAGATGAAACAGTTTAGTAGTTGAATAGGAAAAAAAGAAACAAAAAGAAAAAGTGAATAGAATAAGAAGGGGGTAAGGGCCAAGGAAATTCAAGTCTCCTCGAGGGAGTTCGTATTGGTCAAGGGAACTCTAATGCTTTAATTGTTGTTAGACATCCTTCTAGAATGCTTTTTGTCTAAAACATCAATAGCAATGTTAAAGAAAAAAAATCATTACATATCCAAAAGATAATGAATGAAGTAAACCCGAATCATCTTCAAGATCATGAGCGAGATAAAATTTAGTTTACTTAGTTTAATATTTTGAAATTGTACAAAGCATAATAACCATTCTGACCGAAACAGAACAGAATTAACAAGTTTGGTGATACCTTGATACAATTAGAGTATATCTTGCTTTATTTTTCACATAGTCGATACAAAGTCATTTATCAACTTGGTTTGCAAAGGCATAACAATGATGATAAACTTTATTCTTTATATTCCATATCGTTAGCAACACCAATTCCATTTGAAATAAATAAGTATTATAAAATTAATATATAAAGTTGAGAATAGATCAAGCTTAAGTCTAATATATGAAACTCAAATCCAACTATCCAATATAACAGCGAAACCATTTAGGCCTAATGGGATAATGAAAATCTTTAAGCCCGATTCACTTTACAAACATCAAAATTTAGGTTACAAGTGAAGGGGTGTAGAACCACCAATTATGCTATTACATACCTCATGTATGGTGTCACGGGGTGATGTTGAGCGGCACTCTATTCCCCTCTCGAAAGGGTATTGTTGGGAAGGAAAGAGTTTTGGGTATAATAAAAAAATTATGATTATAAGATTCAGGAATCGTTACCTAGTATTAAGGTTACTAGAAAATCTATAGTCTGCGAGAGTTTGGGTAAGGGACTGGTTATGTAAGGGGAAGACACATCACCCCCAGTGCACCAAAGGCAAGATGCATTGTTGTTTAATTGTTTTTCTAGGTCAAATTTCTATTTGTTTGTCTTTTTCTAAGGTCCAAAGTAGATATCCCTTCGTGAGAGAGTCTCTACCTTATTGGATGAAATCCTAACCGTTCTAAAGTTCAATAGCCTCACATTTATTTTGCACTTTGTATCTTTAATACCTGAGGATATATTCTATTGTGTAGTTTTACACCCAAAATATTAAAGTCTATATCTAAACCCTAATATGAAATGAATAAAATGATTGGTGAAAGTTTTGTGATAGTTTGGTCAAATCCTAACGAATAATCATAAACTGGTTGCAATATTCTTTTTTTTTTGTATTTTTAAAACATGAGAAAATGCAATTTTTTATTTTTTATGAAAAACATGCTTGGAAAATTTTTAGGATTTAGTCGTATGTAAAAACAAAAACATTTTTTAAAAAAAATTATTTTTAATTATTTTTAAATTATTTTTTGTTTTTTTGAAATTTTAGAGAAAATAGAGTATTTTTAACACTAGATTTATATCTTATAGTATAAGTTTATAACCCGATATTACGCAAAGTAGTTAGAAAAAAAATGTGAGAAAATCACAAATATTTTTTTGAAATGACTTTTGAAAGTTTTGATTTTTTTTATATTTTTATATCTTGTTTATTATATTATTATTAAATATACCAAGCCATTTAGGCTGGGCCTAGCCGAGTTGGGTTGGGTAAAAAATGACCTAAAAAGCTTGTACCCCTATTTTCTTTATGGGCATGGATTTGGTTGGCCGATAATGGGCCAACAGGCCGGGCCTCTTTTTTTTTGTTTTTTTATGAGTTAGTTTGGACCCAGCCCAACCATTTAGACTGGAATGAAACAGGTCCAGCCTAACACAACTTAGTTTGTGGCCCATCCCAATGACTAATTTGCATGAATAATGAAACATGAATTATAATTCGCGTTCCACTATTTGCATGTAGCGCAAGTAGGGGAGGGGAAGGAGACGAGAGGGAGAGGCTACCTTGGCTAAGAAGTGTTGCCGGTGGTCTGGCTGGTCGTGATGGGAGGTTGATATGAGGTGCTGGGGGAGGAGCTGGTTTGTTGGTGATTGTCTTTGGCAGATGATGCAAGAGGTGGTTGCAGTGACGGAGAGAGGGAAAGAAGATGCTAGAAATAAAAAAACAGGGGTAGGGGCTGGTTTTTATTCAACTTCAGCCTCTGATTTCTCCCTTCCCGTGACATAAAATCCACCCCTATTTATAGAGGGGAAAGAGGGATATTTTATCTTTAATGGTGTCAAATCTTGGCCATTGATTCAACTCCGAAAAACCTCAATCGTTGGTTCAAAATGGTCATCATGAACTATCAAAGTTGCTGCAGAAGGGCTAGTCGGGCTGGACACTTTGGGGCGGTGACACAGCCGTCGTGGCGTTAATAGGCCAGAAAGGACAACACTAGGTTGTAATCAGATGTCAAGTCATCGTTTGTGTGCAAGTTTTGTCATATTTGGTGGAGATATGAAGCATTAAATGCCTTGAGAAAAAGGCCACATGAGTAGCTTTCTAGGAGGTTAATGATGAAGAAGATGAATAGTCTATACGACGCGTCGTATAGTTTGTCCCCCCTCTTTTTTTTTGTTTTATTCGGTTAAAACAATATTGTTTCGATCAAAACACGTTGTTTCGTTTAAATGAAACGACATCGTTTTGGCTTTTAAGGTTTTATTTTAGGGATTTGGCTAAATTTCAATTTGGTCCCCTAGAAGTTCTTTCAATTACACTCCTAATTGACCCTGAACTTCCAATATTATGCAATCTTGCCCCTGTCGAACTTCAATGTCAACCTCGAATTTCAGTGTTTATTTCACATTAGTCCTTGGTTTTGGATTTATACAATTTGACTCTCAATTGACCATTAAACCTTCAATTCTCTTTAATTTCACCTCTGATTCCAATCAATTGAGTCCCCATAGTTCCGCGTCTTTTGCAAAACTGTTTTTGACTGTGAATTTCTCCAATTTAGCTCTTATTTGACCATAAAACTTTGATTTTCTTGCAATTTTTCCCTTGATTTTAATCAATTGACTTGGTAAAAATTAAGTGTGATCTCCTAAAAGTCTGATTTTCTCAACTAAGTCCAAATTGGACTCCCAAACTTTATTTTTCACCAATTAAGCCCCCCAATAAAATTAATTTAACCCATTTTAAATATATTTAAGTCCTTGCACTTAATTAAATCCTTTAATTGGACCCAAATTAATTTTTAAAAATAATTAAATTTTAATTTGGCCCATGATTAAATTAAATTGATCTATTAAAACTAATTATGTCCCTTAGCTTATTTTTTATGCAGATTCGTCCAATAATCATGTAACTTGATCCTATCTCTACTTTGTCTCTCTAGTTTTGGGTGAAATGAGGTGTAATTAGACACTTAATTCCATCCAAAATTGCAGTTTGATACCAATGTTCTTTCTATTTTATTTTTTTGGAAAGAAATGAGTTATGACATATGGTATGCAAGAGATTTGGTAATTGGTTGAAAGAATTGTCAAGACTTTCGATAAGGAGTATTTTGACTAACATTGATGATGGATTTAAAGCTTTAACATTCAATATATATATATATATATATATATATATATATATATATATATATATATATATTGAAATTACTTGGTAAGGAGGTTGTAACAATCAAAGTGTTTGTCGTGGTAACTTGAATTTAATACACTTGTTATAACGCGAGCTATAATTGTTGGATGAAAGGAAAAAAAAAACATAGCAACCTTTAAAATAGCAAATAAATATTATTTTTTCAAAAAAGAAAAGGAAAAAACAATAATTGAATAATCGATAAATTCATAAAAATAAGAAAACATAATGTTATAAAATAATAAATAAGCACTTATTCTTTCTTACAAAATATAACACTCCTATATTAGATATTAAAGTCGCTATTACAAATTTAAATTATATTAAATACTTTCATAAATAGTTTTTTAAATATAAATAAACACTTGTTATAGTGTCTTATAAGACTATAACTTGATGGAAAAGTAGCTAAAACGACTCGATCATTATAGCATTTTCTTTTTTGTACTATTGATGTACTCTAGAATCCTACATTTTCTATCTCTGTTTACATATTTGATGGAAGGTTTTTGAACAATATGCCAGCTTTAATATAATTCCCATGACATTTTAACTGTAACGACTCAGCTTTTTAGTGTTAAAATTGATGGAATTTTTTTCTATCGTCCGAATCTGGATATTTTTCATCATATCATTCTGCAAATTTATAATTGCATTTCATTCATTAACAAGGCACAATCCACGTAAGATAACGTAAATCAACATTCCCATAAAACACATTCTCAATACACATGCCCATAATATTATATTTTCATACTCATAGGTTTACAATATATCATATTGACATACTCATAAATTCACATTCTTGTTCTAGTCGTTATCATCACGAGTTCATATGAGAGTGCCGAACAACAAGTTACATAACTAGTACTTTCATTATCCTGACCTCATGTAATTTCACAACATGACATCCTCATAAAAAGAATACCATATACGTATATTCATACACATCATATCTATATGATCGCACATTCATATTCATGTTCCATTTCATTTTGTCATTACAAGTATTTACAAAAGGGGTCGGATGACTAATTGAGTGATTTACTTGTCTATTCATACAAAACTCATATCACCCATAACATGTGAATATATAATTCTTTTCAAATGAGTGAGTCGTGAAATGGATTTTCTTACTCACTATGTTAGTATGATGTCCTTGTTACAGCATAAGGTAATTTCAGGAATTATATGCAATTTAAAAAAAAAACATAATAAAGCAATATTAATGTTACATTTCACACATGGACCAAAAGAGCATAATTCTTTCATTTCTCCATACTTATGTAAATATCACCCTTAATAATTCATCAATTACCAAGGCTAATTACAATACTCAAACCCGGTTATCCATCTCAAATATCATTAACCAAACTAACATTATTCTCTATTTAAAGCATAACAATCATAGTTCTTTCATATACTTGGTATATACAGAACATAGTACCTATGAACGCATCAACTCTTGAAACAAACTCATAACTCCCAAATTCAACAGTCCTCTTAGGATGCCATCAGCCAAAGCTAATTATTTGTTCATCTCGGTAATCCACTTAGGATGCCACTAGTCGATGCTAATTGTTTATCAATCGCGACCATCCATTTATGATGTCATTAGCCAAAGATAATCATTTATCAATCCCGGTCATCTATTTAGGATGCCTTTAGCCGAAGCTAATTATTTTTCAGTCCTGGTCATCCACTTAGGATGCCATTAGTTGAAGCTAATCATTAACCCATCAAATGTTCCAAAGGCAGTTTATGTGATCACTATAACAGGATACTATGTCCTTTATAATACACCAACAAACATTTCATAAAAGTTTAACATTCAGTATAACACAACAATAAACCCTTCATATTTTTCATTCAACCATTCATGAAGGTTAATATTCAATACAATACAACAATATATCCCTTATAATACTTATACAAAAATTCATCACAATTATATTCAATAAAATACAATAGTAGAGTCTTTGTAATACTCATATAACCACTCGTTACAATTACATTCCATAAAATACAACAATAGATTCTTCGTAATACTCATACAACTATTCATAACCTTTATACTCAATAAAATACAACAGTAGGTCCTTCCTAATACTCATACAATCATTCGTCAACAACCCAAATTCATAATAGCCCATTCAACATCTCATAGTCTGTTAAATATTCATCGCAACACGATAACATATCCACCTTAAATAGGTCATTTCAGAACATTAACATTTTTTTCATTATTTCAACATTCATCAAGAATTCGATTAACATTTCATAGTCATTTCAACAATTATCCAGAATTCAATCCAACTCTTCATTGTCGTTTCATCATTCAATAAAGATTTAATAATATATCATCATAAGTAAATCATTTCAAAACATAAACATCATACGAGAAAAAGGTGGGAACCACCTACCTGTTCCACTTGTAGTTTATCCTTGTCTTGACGATGGTTTGATCCCGACCGCTCCCCCTAAGACATCAATGCCATAATTATCAGTATATTTGCATCCTTAAATCACATTCATCACCATACTTATTTCAAGAATCCATATTCAAGTGTTCCATATTTTACATCATCATACAATGAAATTGTTGCGAGCATTTAAGTCATTTATGACCAGGGAGTCTATTATAGAAAATCAGCTGCGAAAACTGGTTCGCTGCTGGCCGCACAATTCGACAGTGAAACTAATTCACTGCAGGCCACACAATTCGGCAGTGAAACTAATTCATTGCAGGCACTTTAATTTTGGCAGCGAAAGCTAATTCACTGTAGCCAACACAATTTCGGTAGCGAACGCTAATTCACCGCAGACAACTCAATTTTGGCAGTGAATCACAAATTCATTGTAGACAATAAATTTTCAGCAGTGAACGCTGATTCGCTATAACCAACACACTTTCGATAGCAAATGCTAATTCGCTGTAGTCAATACGTTTTCGACAACGAATGCTAATTCACTGCTGACAACTCAATTTCGACAGCAAATCACAAATTCGATGCAGAACACATACTTTGGCAGCGAATGCTAATTCGCTACAAACAACTCAATTTCAGCAGCGAATGATAATTCTCTGCAGACAGCTCAATTTCAGCAGTGAATTACAGATTCGTTGCAGAACACACATTTTGGGCAGCGAACGCTAATTCACTGCAGTAAACTCAATTTCGGCATTGAATGCTGATTCACTGTAGACAACGCAATTTTGCCAGCAAACACTGATTCACTGCATACAACACAATTCATCAGCGAAACTAATTCGGTACAGGTGATTAGTACTTAAAAGTGTATTTTTATCAAGGTTTTATATTATTATTTTGCACTTGAAGTATCAATAGCTCCTTAACTAAAGCATGTTTTATAATAACATGTCTAATAATATAAGATACATTTAATTTATGGTAAATTTTAAGCTTAAAAAAGAGATGCTGGTTCAGTCCAAACTAGAACATCATTCGGTTATTGGATCATAATTGGAGCTGTAGAACTTCGATCTAGGTCTGGTTTATATATATGGAAAGCTAAGACATAGGCCTAAAACTTTCATGAAGAGTCCAAGATTTAAAAGTGTCATTGTCGAGTTCAAATGGTAGAAACAACGGAGAAGTGAGAATCTATCCTACAGCCCAGACACTGTTCAGTGTTCAGACCATATCTCGAGTTCTAGAAGTCCAAATGCGCCGATTCTTGTTTTGTTGAAAGCTGAGATAATTTCCCAGAACTTTCATGGGGACTATCTATTCAAATTCTGATATTAGCAATGACGTGTTGTTCAGACAAGAAGATAAGGATTGTCAACAAGTCAAGATGTGGCCACCCACTCAACAATTAGTCATCAAATCAACAGTTCTGAATTTTGGCCTATAAAAGGAGGCATTTACCATGCATTTAGGCATTTTGGTTTTCAGATCAAGATCATATTCTTGCTTTCTTTCTTTGTATTTTTGTAATGTTTAAGTTTTGCTCTCATTAATCTCTTGTTTATACTTTTTATCATAACTATGTTCTTTTCTAGTTTGTTTATGTTTCTTTTCTTAATCATATTTAGGTAAGTTTATCATGTCAAGGTGAAAAGGATACACTAATGGTGTAAGAATAAGTATACTATAAACTAAACATGGACTTTAATGTTTGATACTAACATGTTTTGTATTTGTTATCTTATTCACTCTTAATACTTTGCTTGTTAAATGGTTAATCTAGATTTATGTTGTATAACATTTGGTACAACAAATACTTGGCACTTTCATAGCCCAACTGTATGGTATAACCGACACCTGTGCTATGAAAGGAACTTGATTTGTTGTTAACATAAATTAACATCATGAATACCTGACAACATTTATAAGTATTAGCATTATTCGAATAAGATAACTAATGTAATAATGTTAACAATTTATCATCCGATTAGAACCTTCTTCGTGTGTGGTTTCCAGTTGAGTAATAAAAAGAGTTTATACTATAATTGTTTGAAATACCATTAATGGATCCTCTAACCTTACAATTGTTTTATCCTTGTTTAGTCCTTACATTAATATCACATCTCAAAAGTTCTCTTCAACTCCTTTTCATTTATTATTTATAATTTATATAGTTAACCTCCCTGTGATTCGACCCCGGTCTTATCGGGTTATTTATTACTTCGAACCCCTGCACTTGGGATAAGACATCAACCTTTTGATCGTGTCAAGTTTTTGGCGCCGTTGCCGGGGAGGTAAATTCCTGTATAAATTATAATATTTATTTTATTTTCTCTTTTCACTTTTCTTGTATCTAACTTTTGTTTTTTTGTTTTGTTTCTTTTTGTTTTGTTTTCTTCTTCCTTTTATTCTCTTCCTACATGTGCATGAGAGTTTGGTCACATACATTAAGTGGTAGACTTTGTAGGTTATCCTCATCATTTTCAGAAAATATGGCTGAAGAAGATAACCAGTCGCTTCATAATGAGAATAATCGAGTTAGAACATTTAGAGAACACATGAATCCTACAAGAACAAGTGCACCCTCATGTATAGTTTCCCTCCTGATGCATCTCACTTCAATTTTAAGCCAGACATTATTCAACTTTTACCTTTTTTTCATGGCTTAGATCTAGAAAATCCATGCTTGTATTTGAGAGAATTTGAAGAAGTTTGTAACACTTATAATAATTGTAGCATGAACACCATTAGATTAAAGCTTTTTCCTTTTTCATTAAAAGATAAAGCTAAAACATGGCTACAAAATTTGAGACCAGAATCTATTCGTGCTTGGGATGAAATGCAACAACAATTTGTAAAGAAGTTTTTTCTGTCTCACAGAACAAACTTGTTCAAAAGACAAATCACCACTTTCACTTAAAAACCAAGAGAAACATTTTACCAATGTTGGGATAAGTATCAAGACTTGCTTAATACTTGCCCTCATCATGGTTTTGAAACATGGAGATTGATTTCATATTTTTATGAAGGGTTAACACCTAAAGATAGACAAATGGTAGAATTGATGTGCGATGGAACTTTTGAAGATAAAAACCTTGATCAAGCAATGGAGTATCTAGACTCGTTAGCTAAAAATGCTCAAAATTAGGAAACTAAAGGTACTTATGAGGTACTGGGTAAAACTCAACCTCATACATCTAGTGGAGGTAAGTACAACCTTAGGGAAGATCATGACCTCTAAGCCAAATTTACATCTTTAGCTAGAAAAGTCGAGGCACTAGAATTGAAAAAGAGTGGTCAATTAAAATCTATTCAAGACATTATGTGTCAAACTGTGAAACCAATGAACACTCAACCAATGACTGTCTAACTTTGCCTTCTTTCAAGGAATGCCTCCATGAATAAGCCCATGCTTTAAACAGTTTTCAAAGGCCCAGTCTAGAAATCGGCAGTGACTGTGGAGTTATTTCTAGCTTTACCTTTCTTTCTCTTTTTTTTTTGTTAGGTGTTTACAAAAATTAGCAATCTCGTCATGCCATGATTTCTTTAATAACAAAGGGAGTTGTTATATATATCTCAATAATTATATCTTTTTTTTCATATTGGAAGATATAATGAAATTTTACTACTAGATTTAATAATTTTATCGACGAAAATTTCTGATTGTGTAAATTTTCTTTTATCATTCATTAGATAATTTTTTAGATACTTTAACTGGTTGTATATATAGCATCTCTTTCCTTTATTTGTTGCATATTTGGTTGAATAGTTGATATGGAGTTCCTTTTTATTTCTAGATTTATAAAGGTTGGAGCAACAACTTGAGCATAATTTTTTGTCATTTTTGGAGTACAAGCATTATTGAATCTCACCATAACTAATTAAAATACTAGTATAAATGGATTGATATTGAAGTTGAGATTTATGATAAATGGGAAAAGAAAAATTAGAGACTTAGGAATAAAAGTTAATACTTTTAAGAGAACTAGATTTTTATCGAATGAAAGAGAATTGACAATAACTTTAACTCTAGTTTGCTTTTAAGAAAAAACCTAATTCAAATTGTGTGATCTCGGCTGGATTAAAGCATTTTTAGTGATAAGCATTAAATGTTCTCAAAGATACTAATTCAAATTGCGTGATCTCGGCTAGGATTAAAACATTAACTCTAGTTTGCTTTTAAGAAAAAACCTAATTCAAATTGCATGATCTCAGCTAGGATTAAAGCATTTTTAGTGATAAGCATTAAATGTTCTCAAAGATACTCTAGCGTTTAGTAACTTGACCTATTCTCATTTATAAAATCAATAGATACTAGTGATATTTTCATAAGGCTAAATAGTTATCCTATATAAGAAAAAAAATGATACTTAATAATATTTATAATATCTTTTTTCTTGACTTTACTTTGTAAGAGATATTTGTAGTGTCTTTTAATAATTGATTACATTTGACAGATTTTTTTAGGAGACAACATTAAAGAAATAGATTAATTAATATGAATTGTTATTTTTAATTAATATTCAAACATCAAAATTAATGCTAAATTAGGGGTAATGATGGAATAAAACTAAAATAATCAAAGCAATATTTTTTTCATTTTCTTTTCATAATAAAGCTTATTGATGGATTAACGTGTTTAAGTTATTTTTGTCTAAAGTCCATATGGGCCAAAGGTAGGGTGATAATCCTACATCCTTAAACTCAGCTATGCGCTGGGCCCAAATACATGGCGAGTTGCCTAACCTAACATCACTGGACTCATACACACGCTGGGCCTAGGTACATGTGGGTCTAGTGAGCTGCTAGATCTAAATATCACTAGCTCAGATACATGTTAGGCCTAATACATGTAGGTTTGATGAGCTGTTAGACCTAACACCCCTGAAATTAGCTACGCACTGGGCCCAGGTACAAGTGGGTCTGGCAGCTCAGCTATGCACAGGACCCAAGTACACGTTGGTCTGGCTAAGTGTCATACCTAACATCCTAAGATCCATATTTGGGCTCAGCATAGGTCTGACGAGCTTCCAAACCCACCATCCTAGGACTTATATTTATGTTAAGCATCTCACTAAGCCCAAATGAATATAAAACTAATGATCTTTCTATGACCATATTGGGCTATATGTAACAGTCCTAATTTTTGGGAGAACACACAACATGTAATTGGAAATTTTAGGATTTTTTTTCTAAAATCCACTAAATTTTATATCAAAATTTTGGTAGAGTCTCCCCTATATCAAGAGGTCCCAAGTTATCGACAATACCAGATTTACACTTCCTGTGTCATTTCACAACCCAATCCAATCATCTTGGATCTCAACAAAACTCATCATCATCAACACAACACATCTTATTCAATAATATTACAAAATTCAAGTTCATAAAAAAAAACAATGCATAATGCAATTGCTACATATTATTATTACATAAACTATATCATGCGTAATAATATCATATAATGAAATTCAAGTAAAGGATTTAATTTCAACTATAAACATGCATGGTTAAAAAAAGGTACTTAGAATTACATCATTAGATTAAAGTCATATATCCAAATTTATGGTTCAATACTACATTTTAAGTTTAAGAGATAATTGTCTTAAATTATAACATAACTATATAGCAAAAGATAGCTAAACTAAGATCACTCTTGACATGACTCCGATGGACTTGAAAATAACAAATAATATGTACATATGAATATAAAAAGATAACAACAACAACAATAATAGTGACAAGTAATAACTTTCATGGTATTTCTTTTGAGATATAAAATTAGGCATAGATTTTTTTACAATATGCATTTTCCATCTAATATCCTAACCAATTGCTAAGAATAATTTCATCTTGAAAATCACAACACGACTAAAATGATTTCGAATGCCATCTCTTTATAGATTAATTCTCACTTGATACCAAGATATTCTTCTCTCAATATCATTAGCTTATCTTGTTTTTTCGGAATGACTAATTAACACTTTTCCTCTCATTCTCCGGAAGGTAATTACCGATACTAATGAATCTCATTAGTATCATTAGTCTTTCATTACCGGGTTAGACTAATCAATTTCATTCAAGTGTCGATATCAATAAAATCAATTGATATCATTTATTATTCCTACCCGGGAATAATTAATCAATTCTTATCCACATTTCGTTTACCATCTAAGTTGTCAATATGAAGAACCCTTGACATTATTAGCCTTCTTATCTGGAGTAGCTAATCACACTAGAAATGGTTTTTGATACCAATGCGACCCATTGATATCGTTAACTACTTCCAACCCAAAATAGTTAATCAACTTATCTTTTTTCCTTAACCGAGAGTAATCATGCCGATGTTAGTAATCTTTACAAACATCATTAGTCACCCAATTACCCAGGATCGACTAATCAATTTAAGGAATGTTGGCACCAATGAAACCCCATTGATACCATTATTTATCCCAAATTTCCAAGATAGCTAATCAATGTCATCACAACTTTCCATTCATACCGATCACATAGATATAGACTACCAAATTCATATCATATACATAGATTATCAAGTTCAAATCACTTACATACCTAGAAAATTTAGAATGGTAGAAAATAAAAATCTATAGGTGTTGGGCACGTACTTACTTAAAAGTTTGATTGGTAGTCATCGGCTGCTATTTGGGTCTTGTGGCTCCCCCTATATTAACAGGTATACCACGTCATTACTCACAAGCATTTATTCCTTCTAAATCAATAATCTATACAATTCATTTTTAATAATCTCATTCATTATTATCCCTATTTCTTTAAATTTATGCTCCCATTAAATCTTTTTCCTTATGTTCTTTAACAAAATGCAAACCTACATCACAATCGGTGTAATTCCCTTATTTGAGCACTGTTTTGTTTTTCATTCATAACTAACATTATATAGTTCAGTGTAGGGTGTGACTTAATCCCTTGAAAATCTAAACCATAGGGTTATAAATCCACTGAGGGAGAAGAATCCAATTTTGCTCTTAAAGCCCTCAAAACTACCCGTTATTAAGACAGTGGTTAATTGTCTAGTAGGACTTGTCTCGACCTTCTTAGATAGCTAACATTTAAGGCTACAATTTCTATAACAGACCTAGTCCAAATTCCCCCATTTCCATGCTCGTATTTCCTCTGGAAGACCAAGAGATGAAATTGTCCAGTTTCATCGACAATTTTGTAAACATTCATACTTCATCAATTTAACTCATTCTCGTCAAAATCAATTCTTTTCCATGTTATATACATTATAATGTTACCAGAAACACCTTCTAATAGTTAGCTTGCCCAATTTCATTAACTTATCAATCAATACTCTTCTCAACCCTCTTTAACACTTTCATTGTCATTCCTTCATGTATTTCTCATCATTTTAATTCATATAAACACACATCATCAAGTTAAAGATTCAAATAAAACACCCTTTTTCTTCCTACATCAATTGTCGGCCATATATATAGTAAGGAGCTATAACTTTTCTTTCAAAAATACATGTTATTTCAACTCATTTTAACCCTATTCTATGTCACAAACATCAATTCAATTCAATTTCTCATTTCCCTCAAAATTCATCATAAAACCTAATCTTAATTTGATGAAAAATTCAATGGAAACTTAAAAATTATTGTAAGAACTTGTTAAATAGATGTTGGGACACCTTACCAAAGAGTAATCTATGCTCCAATTACTAACCAATCAAGGATTTCCACCTTGATTTCCTTGCTTGTTGTTGCCACCACTTTCTCCTCACTCTATCCCTAAATTTCTTCTCTCAAAACACTTTAAATCTAAAGGATTTTGTTGCCTAAATCCTTAGTATCATTAACTCTCTTCTTTTTCCTTGTATTTCTCTAGATTTCTCAAGAATTTTCAAACAAAAATGGAGTTTTCCCTCTCTTTCTTCTCTATTCTCCATGGTCAGCCATAACAAGCCTTATATAGGCAACAATTTGTCAAATTCCCACTATGCCCCTTCATATAGTAATTTTTATAGTTCTCATGTATTATTTCCCCCGTCCCAGTATATTTTTAATATCAATTTTCAACAGGCGATGTTAAAATTCATTAATTTATACCCTAGTACCTTTCTTCCCTTATAAATCACTTCCATTTAAATTTAATTCACATTTTGAACTTTTTTTATTTTTCAAGCATTTTTCGCACTTGTGTTTTAAAATTTATTTGCTAACCATTTTTCTGAATTTCAAAGGTCCATATTATAAATCCCGAGAAAATTAAGGTTGTATTAAGTTAAAGAAAATAAACTAAACTAAAAAGAAATGGGGGCAAAACAAATACACTTAAAGAAAATAGGGCCTAAATGCAAATAAGAATAATTATAGAGCATAAATACTTCTCTTCTTACCAAAAACAAATCTGAAACTATTGTGAAGAAATAAGAGAGGGAGTTTTTGGGTATCCATTTTTACAAATCAAGAGAGAAACACCAAAATTCAAGAACCCATCCAAGATTAAGGGTTATAGGTAGAACAAACACTGGTGGGTAAGGGATTAACAAAAAAAAAATGAATAAGAAGAGAAGAGGGGAAGGTCGGCTGTCATTAGAAAGAAAATGAGGGATCGAGACCTTGATTCGTACCGGGTAAGATATTCTAAATATGGTCTTATGAGTCATTTTAAAGTCGATTTTGAATTGATGCCTGGATGTTAAATTATAGATTTGAGTTCTATAACTCTAGATATAGTTAAAAATCTGAGGAGAGGTCAGACAGTAACAGTTCAAAAACGAGATAGTAACAGTCTAAATATTTGTTGATGAGCAATTTTGACTATCTTAGAGGTAGAACTGGGTTCTCTTTTATTCAGAGAACTTTCCAACGAGACTAATCTTGCTTGAATTAGAGTTCTATAACTCCAGATATAGTTAAAAATCTGAGGAGAGATCAGACAATAACAGTTCAAAAACAAGACAGTAACAATTGGATAGTAACAGTATAAACGTTTGTTGATGAGCAATTTTGACTATTTTAGAGGTTAGACAATATTACCGATGTGAAATGTGAATTACTGAATGTATGTGTATTCACGGGGAGAGGTTGTTGTGTAAATTGCTAAGTGATGAAATTATCACTGACAAATGAAATATGAGAAGTGTGATTTGAGGTGTAAACTAGCATACATTTAGTGTATGTTAGGATCCCGGGTAAGGGGATCACCTTGCATCGACTCCTACGGGGTGATGATGATGATACAAGTGAAATTGGTATCGGTAATGTGTTAAACAAAAATAATAATGTTTGATCTTATAAAGTCTGGAATGGAGGTTGATAGTGGTAGATGGAACAGTTATTAATAGTTGAATAAAGAAGAGATTCTAATGAAAACCAGAAGGGAGAAGTGAACAAAATATAAATGCATGTTACCCTGTTGAAATTGTTAGATATTCGTGTTGTTATATTTATGTGATATTCACCTTTCAATAATATGTATTTTGTTTCAGGATCATCGCATGCACGACAAAAGTAGATCCTAGCTTATGTTCCCTTCTTGTATTTTAGGTTATAGGGGGTATACCATTGTATTTTGTAAACATGAAAATGTTTGTATAACTTAATTTGTATAATTAATGTTTAAACTTGATTGAATGAACTTAACTCTGTAGTTAATATAACCATATTTCATGTCTATGTATTTATATTTCTTTTATCCATCTATAATGATATTTTATTATATAATGTATATCATAAATATTGTGGTCGATAGGTGTGAGAATATTTGTGAAAATTGAAACTCGGGATGATTGGGTCGGGATTTAAGTTATGAGATGCGAGTTATTAGAAGTGTAAACAGGTTACATGCCGATAACTTGGGACCTTCCGATATAAGGGGGACTCCGTTGAAATTTCGGTAGATTTTAATACGAAAAAAATATATATATATATATATATATATATATATATATATATATATATATATATATATATATTACTCTGTTTTTTCAGTGGAAATGAGATTGTTGTTTTTATCCCGAAATGGGGGATGTTACACATATCCTTTCCCTTACTGCAAGTATCAAATCCCTAAATTTTTCATATTTTATTTGCTTAATTTCCTTATACATTTCCTTTATAAATTTTATGGAACTCCTGAGTTATACTAGGTTTATGTTTCTTAACCAACATTATAAGCGATGATTTCAGATCAATTTTCGTATCCTTACCCTTAATATATATTTGTGTCCTATATATCAAAATTCATACATCATTCATTTTATTTTCTTTATCCGATTTAAAATATTTCTTCAATTTCACGCCAAATTTACACCTAGGGTTTACATTACAAGACTTCGTTTGTTTATTCTTGTAATCTTCAACATAAAATGTTAAGGTCAAAGATATTCATCTCTCAACACCTCTTAGCTTATAAAAGTCTTCTCAAGACCTACGATATTTCCATCAATGTTAATGATATGTAAGGAATATTGATATCTCGTTAATAATGTGTAAGAGGTATTTATCCCTCATAAATGATGTGTATAGAATATTTATCCCTTATTTGTGCTATCATAAGAAAATTACTTTTCAACCCCTCTTCTCTATAAAAGAACAAGACTCATGGGGCATATATATCACTAGATAGAATCCTTCAAACACAGGTTCACGATCTCTATTCTTTATTGTATATTTATGTTGCTACCCAATTTTTGACTATGTTTTGATAATTTTTTAGAAAAATCCAATAATAGAGAAAAACATCGAAAATCCAAAAAAATACTTTTTTTAACATATTTGCATCATTTTTAGAATTTTTAGCATCGTCTCAAAAGAATTTAAATTTTCAAAGATATTTGGAACGCGCTCAACTTTTAACGCGTTATTTTTAAAAAGTACCGATTTTCCTCACTCGAAACGATGTTAATAAGAAAAATCCAAAAAATAAGAAAAATCAAAATTTACAAAAAAAAAGAAGTTGAGGGACTAAGTTTGAGAATCCAGCAATAGTTTTGCCTATAAATACTGGTTTTCAACACACACAAAAAGGGAGGGTAATTTTTCAAAAATAGAAAAAACCAAAAAAAACCCTAAACCACACAAACCCTAAAAACCATACTTCTTTCTCCTCCCTACCCGGGCAGCCACTCACAGCCCCTGTAAAAAAAATTCAGAGAGAACAGGGGCGGCCGGAAGCCTCCTTTTCCTTGCTCACAAAGGCCGGCCGCCCCCCCCCCCCGCTTCACTTTCAAACCCCATTTCCAATCATCTTCTCCAAGCCGCCGCTCCCTTGGAAAACAAAACCATCACCGAACACCCTCCTCCCTTGCTCTCTGCCAATACAAACCAGACCAGCCTCCCCTCACAAATCAGCCTCCACCGTAGCCCCATCTTCCTCTCCCCTCTCCCAGCCGGTTCCACTCTCTCCATCGTCCGTTGACACCCTCTCCAACCGCCGCCTCCCGTGGCCTTGGGAAAGCCAATCGGAGAGAAACCCCCACAGACCCAGCAGCGCCGTCCACACTCCCTCGGCCAGCTACCAACAGCAATGGAGAAGCAGCTTCGCAGAACCGGCCTCCACCAAGCCACACAGCAGCAGGCACCTCCACCACCGGCAACCGGAACACGGCGCCGCCTACCGACCAGCAACCATCCTTCCTCCTACCAACGACATGAAGCGGAGAGGGAGACAAAAAACTCACAGAAGAACAGATCTGCAGTGAAGCAGATCTAAAGAAGAGAGAGAGGCAGATCCGAAAACAGTGAAAGAAGATTAAAACAGCTGGTTGTTGCGTTTTGTTCCTTTTTCAGGTGACAGAGGTTGCCAACGTCGGTGCAGGAAGGGAAAGGGAGAAGAAGCTGAGAATTTCCGTCCATTTTGCGCCACGCGCCGCCACCGGTGGGGCGCGTGGGAAGACACGCCGCCACTGTTCCTCCGGTTCCAGAAGGACTTCCTTGCAATTCCTGGAGTTTTTAAAGGTTGTTTTGTAATTTTTAAATTGTTGAATGTAATTTTTTGTGTTTAGTTTTAAATTTTTATAATTTTGTAATGTGGATGTTAAAAAGAAAAGGAAAAGAAAAAAGAAAAAATATAGTGAAAGTGTACGTGTACGTGTGTGTTTGTATGTTTTTTTTTATGGATGTTTTTATTTATGATAAAATTGTAAAGATTAAAGAAGAATTTAATATTTTGATTTGCTCACGGTTCAAAATTATTAACTTATACGTAAGTTATATTTCTAATATCCGATGAAAAAAACAATTATTAAAACTTCTTTAAATATATCAAATTCACGAAGCAGCTTACCTCAGGTAGGGTGTGTTAGGGGTGTTAATACCTTTCCTAACCACAACCAGTCCCTTATCCGTGAATTTCTGACAAGACCAGTACATCCGGTTTCCTAGTAGCCTTTAATAAATTACTAGGTGGCGACTCCCAACAAACCAATCAAATCAAACGAACAAACGAAAAATCACCAGCCGACGTCACGCGGATTTTCTGACGTGCGATATTTATTTTCAGAGTTTCTCTCTAAGATATTATTGTTTTTACTCTTAAAAAGATATTTAAGCATAAGAGAGTCTCCAAATTCACCAAAGATGGCTTTTGTATGTATTAGCCATCAGCTACCTTGGCATACAAGGCACCAAGTACAAGTTCTCAGCCACTTTGATCAAAGAGAATGGATCAAATTATTATAACTAAGAGCTTAACTAATTATCCAACATGTAACACCTTTTAATTTGAAGTCGATTGATTACATGATTAGTAACTCAATCAAGATAAAAATATAATTTTCTTATATCAAAAATCCGAGAGAGTTTCCCATAAATATTGGTACTAGGTTATCAACAATAACAACAACATAAATTCATTCTCCATAATTTATTTTATTTTTATGTTACTATGGAGCCCAATCATCCTAGACTCGCCCAACACGACATCTCATCATATTAGAATATCTTTAATCCAAATTTCAATCACATCACATTATACATCACAATATTTCATTATCAATCAAAAGAAAATTAAATAAAAAAATTCATATGGTATCATTATGAAATAAAAACTCAAAATCATATCAAATATATCCTTAAGAAAATTACATAACAAATGCATAGAGTAACTAAGTCTAATGTACTAACAACTTAATTTTATCACTCATGAACCGAATAAGAAAACCATCCAAAATGATTACAATTTACATCAATTCAACATTAGATTACATATCGAATATTTACAATGCAAAGGTTTATCCTTCCAAAAATACATTTCTCCTTTTCTTTTCCTTTAACACAAAATATTCTAACTAGATACTAGTGTGTGCAAGGCTATGAGGTACCTAAAATTAATTTAGCAGATAATGACATAAATAACTTAGACTTTTTTTTCCTTCATGATCATTCCTTTAATAATTATCTGATCAACTAGTACAATTAGCCCATTTCCAACACTAGCCCCATCATCAGGTAAATAGTTCATTTGCCCAAAATCAGATAATAGTCCTATTACCGGGTAGCTAATTCCTCCGCTCAAAACTAGTTCCTCCACACATCATAAACAAAACAAGGACATACTGCATTAAAAAAATGGTGCAATTACATGATGTAATAAACTTTGTTAAATTAAAAGTTATAAGGTTCAAAGCATCTACCTGATGCCTAAGCGCGTGTAGTGGTTCCCTGTTGTTGTATATATCTCGTGGCCTCTTCTATAACAACAGGAATACCATATCATACAATCCATTATAATTCCATTCTCATAATTTCTAAAGGTTGGCTAATCCTAGCCAATTTAACGTAGTCACTCAAGAATATTGTTTAATGTTTAAATCATAACTAAAGTTATAATACTCGGTTTTGGGTATGACTTATCTCGTCTGAAAGATAAGATACAAAGCTACAATTTTAATGAAGGAAAGAACACCCAATTCTGCCATTTGCACATCTAAAACTACTCATTACAATAACATATACAATCTGTCAAACAAGATACAATTTGACCATTCTTTTGTTTTTAACCATATTTGAAGTTTTATAACTTAGAATTAAGCAAAATTAGTTTCATTATTTGCTCTTATGTTATCCTTAATCAATCAAATTATTGATTAAGTCAAATCAACCTTATATTATATTATTAGGTTGTATTAGGTTTGTATTCTAGAGTAAAAGTGACATATATGTAAGGGATAAAAATTTATATATTTTGAGAGATTAGAATTAATTTTATATCTTTAAAATAATTTTAAAATGAATTTTTATCATTTCAAAAATAAAAAGGATAAAAAATATGTTCCTTTTATCTTAATTTTTTTTAGCTCTTTTATCTCAAAACAATAATTAAATACTATACGATAATCAAATAAAAAATTATCTCATATTTTTTTTATCTCAATTATCTTATGGCTAAATAGAACCAATTCAGTTAATTAACAAAATCTTAAAGGTTGAAGACTAATTAATATGGTCATGTTTATTTTTGCGTTTCAAAAGTCATTTTGAAAAATTAAAAAAAATTATTTTTTTACTTCAAATTAATATTTTATTAGTATTTTCAGATTATTTTGATGTGTTGATGTCAAAAATAATTTTTAAAAAATAAAAAAAATTATTTTGATATATTTTCAAGCAAAAAGCACTTTGAAAAACTATATAAGTTAACACCTATTTACTTGATATTTTTGTAATTAGTTATATTTATTGATGTTATATATAAACTAAATTAAATTTATATACATGTAACTTAAATTTATCTTTGAGTAAAATAAATTTATTGGAAAGTCTTTGATAGTTAAAAGATTTTTTTGTTTTGAAAATTTAATATTATCTTTGCAAACTATACATGATAATATCTTCTACACTCATTATTTTTTTTTATCTTTTTTCTTTCCCCTTCTACGCTCATATGGTGCCACGTGTTATCCCCAATTAGTCAGCTTAGCCTCTGTGATCAAATGAGTCGATTAAACCTCAAAGGAACAGTGACTGCTATTTAAGCCTAGCCCATTATTGTTTATAAATGGGCTTTATGAAAGAAAAACAGTTTTAGGAATGAATGAAGAGATTTTAAAAAAAATAGTATAATCAACGAAAATATTTTGCAAATGAAATAAATTGAAAAACAACACATTTTCCAATAATTTTTTTATAGGTGAGTCAATGAAAAGGAGGCGGTTTGGTGGTGGAAGGAGACAAAGGAAACAAATGTCTAAGATGGGAGAGTTGTTTAGGTTTTTAGCAAAGTAAAAAAATAAAATAGTAAACTAACATGGTGAGAAAATATTTAGAGAAATAATATAATTTAATAAGTTGCAAAGCCTATCTGCAACTTATGAGTTGCAAATAGCATACGTGACTTTTATTTCACAATTTTCATCTGGAATATGTAAGTTGAATATGTCATTTGTGGTGTTATATGAAATTAAAACTTTTAGCCCTTTTCTTCCCTTTCTCCCTTTATTCCCCCTTTTCTCCCCACAGTTAGTTGCCTTTCCCCTCACAACCATCGTTAGCAACCTCCTTTCCTCTCTCTTCCCATCGTGAAACACACTTAAAACACCACGAGATCACCCTCCTCTCTCTAGCATGAGATCACCACCCCCCCTCTCTCTCCACCATGGATCAAGCTATTTCCTACCAAAACAATAATCATCGGTCACCACCATCCACATTCTACACTTAGAGTTATATTTAATTCTTTTCCTTTATCAATTTGATGTGATTTATGTTCATTTGATTAACAAAAATGCTAAGGTTAGAATTAGGGATTTTTTTTAAAAAAAAATAGGGGTTTTTTATAATTAGGTTAATTAGATATAATTTGAGTTGATAATTATGTTATTTTATAAAATAATTAATTATTTTGGGTCGTTGTTGATTGTGAAATAAGGTTAAAGTTATGGTTTATTTAGGTTAAATTAGGGATTATACCAAATTAGGTATAAAATAAGATATTTAGCTATCAAATATATGAATTGGGTTGATAATGTTGCTATGATGGTGAAATTTAATGAATTTATATGTTCACTGATTAATTTATGAATTTAGGTTTTCGTCGATTATGTTATCGTTATGGTTTTGTTGATAAATTATGTACTTTTATTAACCTCACAATATTAATAAATTAGACTTGTGTTTTATTATGTTGTTTGACATAATGTTTGGTAATTCTAGATTATTATGTTTCCATGGTGCTAATATTATCAATATCGATAATGATATCACTTATAATGGAAGAAGACATGAGTTCCTAACTACTCCATTAGATATATCTCTTAACAAGTTATTTAAAATGTTATATGATCAACTTTGCTAAAATATGCTTGAAATAAAAGTTGAAATTACTTTAAGGATTATGCAAACCAGGATCAGTCAAGCTCGTTATGTTGGTGAACTAATTTGTAGCGATAGAAGTGTGAGTTTAATGTTTGAGTTAGAGCTGAGATGATATTGGTCCTCCTCACCCCTACACGGATGTTACATACTCGTCCTCAAGTCGGACGAGTTTGGGTGGTGCTCAAGACCCGTCCATAAGCGCTTCAGGCCCTTCCATGAGCCGAGGCGATTATTAGATGTAGTTACATTATATGTTTTGAGAATTATGAATAGATGCATAATTTGATTAATTTTAATAAAATGTTATGTTATGTTAACCGTCTATAATTTTGTTAATTAGGATTGAAGATGTTATGTATTGCTTATGTGAATTGTGTTTTGAGACTGAAAAACTGGTTATTTAAATTGTGTGAATTATGATTTTTTATTTTTAGCAAAGAGTTAATGGCTGAAGAATGTCTTTAGAGTTTTTCATCGAGTCGTAGATGCATCACATATGTTATCTGCGACTTCATTAAATGTGCTAGATGTCTACATATTTTTTGGGTTGTATTATTTTACTAATTTCTTTTTTCCTGTGCTAAGATCTAAAAAAACTCAAGATTGAAAGGGATTGTTTTGGTAAGGAGAAGTAAAAAGAGGAAAATAAAAGGAAAAAAGCTTCTAAAATTTTAGATAGTTGGCTATGTTATTTCTTTTATATAACGCAACCTATTAATTTTAGTTTTAATTGGTTGGGCTTCTTGGTTATTTCTAAAAATAATTAATTGTATGAGTTCGTAAAATGTTTTTAAGACTTGTTTTATTTTTATTTTTTTAAAAAATCCTAATTTAATGGGTAAATGATATGAGAGAGAAAGAGATAATAGGTTATACCACAACCTACAGAATTGAGCTACGATTAGATCAAATTGATTACATTGACATATTAAAAAAAAAAAAACTAAAAAGCATCAGTCTTTTATCATGGCCTTAGACTCATAATACTGTGGATTAGAACAATGTTGTGACGTCTGAGCTCTTCTTCATAAATTGAGAGATTGTTTTCAGGGTGTTTTTGTATTTTCACGAGAATTCAATTGACATTGCTGAATTCATTGGGGATAGACTGGTCTTCACATAAATTTTTGGCACAATATAATGACTTCTTTACTCTTAAAGCAAAATGACATATACCTATTACTTAGGAGTATTTTTGGCATTTCAGATTTAATTGTACAATGAATTCACGAACTTACCATTGGAAGACAAAAAAAAAAAAGAAACAAGTGTGCAAGGGCATTTATGTATTTTCCTTTTGGTTTTTTGGATAATTATTGAATTGAAGGAGGAGTTGTTATGTCTTTTACTAGTTATATAATATAATTTAAATTATTAGAATAGAGGCGTATGGGGCTCCAAAAAGTTTGTGGCAGTGCGTACGACCAAGATATGTAGCCAAATGATGGCTTTCAAGACAGTGATGGAATCTTTTTGGTGGTGCCTACCTGACGAGGCGGTGTATGTTCCTTCTCCACCTCTGGTTCGCCGTCAACTATCATTTCTTCTTTTTTTCTCATTTTCTCTCTCATCCTAGGAAAGCATGTTGTTCATAGAAAAAATTCGATGCAGACCTTTAATTAGTTTTGTCTTCAGATCTGATCCCTAGTTTTTTTATTAGTATTTGTTTTATTTGAAGTAATTTATATAAAAAAATAAATTGTTTTTAATTTCATCCCTAAATGATTTTTTTTTATCTTTGAAATTTGGTCCTTACAAAATTCAATGCAGCCCTTTAGTTTTTATTTTCCAGATTTCATCTCTAGTCTTTTGATTAGTATTTTTTTTATTTAAAATAATTTATAAAATTAGATTTTTTTTTCAATTTCATCCCCCATGGATTTTTTCAAATGTTTAATTTGGTCTCCATTCTTTTAATTTCTATTTATTGTATTTAAAATGGTATATAGAATCAGTTTGTTTTTCGATTTCATTCTCTTTGGGTGTTTTTTCTCTATCGAATTGTTAAACTTTAATTTTTTTTAGTTTGATTTTATTTTGTGATTTTATTCATCAACATTAAATTTGTCAGGTGTTCTTAATTGAGAACGAGTCTAGAGCTTAACGAGTTGCGAGTTTGAGATATTAATTTGAGGTTAGGAGATTCGCCCGAATTTGCTTGATTTTTTTCATTCCTTTTTTAATATCGTTTTTTTGGTTTTATCATCTGGTATTTTTTTTCCAATTTAGATGAGAATTTTCTGATTTTTTGAGAGTGACACGAGTTGCCTTGAGATTTTTTTTTGTCTTTGCTAAATCTACCTCTTTTAAAAGGAAAATTTTAAAATTAGATTAAATTTATTTATTTCATCCTTCAACATTAAATTGACCTAGTATTGCCTTAATTTGTTTTTGTACTATTTGTTAGATCCTGCTCTTTTAAAAATATTTTTTTAATTAAATTAATTTATTTCATCCTTTAACATTAAATTTGTTTTATATTAAACTTCTTAGTTGAGCTTAGATGTGAAATTTAACGATTTGCGACTTTAAGGGATTAACTTGAGTTTAAAAGGTTCACCCAAATTTGTTTAACCCTAGAAAATTACCTCTTCAACTTTTAATTCTTTCAAAATTACCTCTGGAAAAATCAATTAACCCCTTATGATATCACCTTGTATTTACTTTGGTCCTTAAACTTTAATTTCTTGTAATTTTGACCCAAATCATCCTAAAACTTTGGTATTTCTTCAATTAAGCTCTTGATTGTATTAATTAATTAATTCAAAGTTTAATTAAGTCCCCAAACTTATTAGTCCTTTTAATTTTTGACCAAATTGACTCCCACATTTATAATTCATCATTATTAGTCCCCAAACTTTCAATTTGTTTTGTCTTGTCCCAATCTTTATATTTTAAGTGATTTTTTGACATTATATTAACTTTTGCTTTTTACATTATTTTTCACCTGAAAAAAAATATTAAATTGATATTTTGTAAGCTAGAGATATTCTAGTATTGACGGTTTACTTTAACTCAACTTAAATATTAAATTAATTAATTTTAATTTTTTTATAATTTTGATATACTAATATTAAAGTAAAATATATATATATATATAGAATACATTCATTGTTAAATATAATGACTTTAATTATCAGTAATTAACACTCCCTTTGTTGAAGTAACAAAATTCTTGGTCTTAATTAAAAAGCCGGACTAATTGAGAAGTGTTTTTTTTTTAAATTTTAATAATAAAAACCGATTTGATAATTAAAAAAATATAAATGGTGGTGGAAGTAAATGAAAGTCAATTGAATTCATAGACACTGTTTTAGTACTCGTACATGTTAAACGGCTCTGTGCCGCTCAATAGAACCAGTTTGTGATCATATTAATTAATTAATTAATTAGTTAATTAGCATATAAAAACTCATTATATATCATAAAAAAGAATTCTCTCAAATCTCAATCTATTCTATAGCCAGCTCTACGAGGTGTGCACGTACGCCACAGTTGGTTTTCATCCAAAAGGGTTCTTGTGTGGGTCCCTTATACCTACTTTCCCGCGTTGGGTCCGCTGAAAAACCCATCATATACTGGCCTTTTCTCCACTAAGGCATCACCACGTGTCTGTCTGATTGTGAGTTTAGATCAACTAACAAGTCACATCTGCTGGTGTGGACCCTTTGAAAGTGGGTTAGATGGGGGACCTTTTCAACTCTGGAGAATAGTTAATTAAACTCAGCAATCCAGCATGACGATATATCATACCCTTTTTTTTTAGACTTTTAGACATCCACTTGTTAAATTTAGATCTACTAGAAAGTTAATTTATGATGTGATTAACTTAATTAAATTTAATTTAGCAAGATTAGTTTTAATTAAAAAATTTTATTTTAGGTTTTTATCAAAAATAATTTATCCAAAATATATCTAGCAGCTAGATTCAATAATGTAATGACTAGTAAATTTGACTTTCTTGTATTTTAAAAGATCCAACCTCGTGATAATTATGTTTTTTTATTTTTTATTTATTAAAATAAATATTTAAGTTAGTTTGTGTGTATTTTGAATAATTTCACGGATTTTAAAGTTAACGATTATATAAATCTCCAGTAATTTTGAAGTTTGTGAAGCTCAAATTAATAATTTTTAAAAAATAAATTTAAAACCCGATCAATTAAGTTACATCTCTCGTAACCAACAATTGTGCTCTTTAATATTATTTTCTAGGTGGCTCTTCGCTTTGGATACTAGTAAAATTGTATGATGTTATTATTATTATTAGTACAGACCAATTGCACTATAATTCAAAAAAATTACAGTAAAAAAATACTTGTAAATTTAAATTGAAGTAAAAATATGACTATTAAATAAATGCAAAATAAAAAAGACAAATTGACATGTTATCCTATTTGGTGGTATCACAGACCTAATAATTATGTCCACCTAGTAAACAAATTCTAAAATCCTAGTAAAAAAAAAACAATTAAAATATCAAAAAATAAAATAATAAGTCATCATCCTATGCGGCAAGACTTGAATAAAAAATAAATCTCCAAATCTGTAACAAAAAAAAAATACATATAAATACTTAAAGCTTGTTTAAATAAATTGAGATTGAATATATATATATATATATATATATATATATATATATATATATATATATATATATATATATCACGAGCAAATATTTCACAAGTGGTTGTGGACTTTTTTTAAAAAAAAATTAAAAGTATATTTTTATTAATATATTCAATAATGTTGATTCAATTAATGAAGTAAATAAGCTTAAAAAGGATAAATATATAAAGCTTGTCAATATATGTGTGCCTGTAAATTTTTTA
>Ga0325402_1000041_pt1 | contig 53013 bp, 25 predicted proteins | sample PopdelMetagenome_22_FD_207212 | JGI IMG/M metagenome (GOLD analysis project Ga0325402, IMG submission 207212) | Populus deltoides microbial communities from Bellville, Georgia, United States - Xylem-PdKOR-R3 | ecosystem: Host-associated > Plants > Phyllosphere > Stem > Wood/Secondary xylem... | reverse complement strand
TTCTTCCATTTTGTAAATTTTATTTCACTGTTATTTTCATACCTGGTCAACATTAAAAAACGGTTATGAATTAGCCACCACTAATCTATTTGATTCGCAATTCATTGCGAGTTGAATAATTTTTTTTTAAAAATATTAATATATTAGTTTTTTTAAAATGTTTTATGACATAAAAAATTATAATTATAAATTAAAAATTTAATCCATATATTTAATAAAATAAATTAAGAATTATATGTGCAATCAAAATAAATTATGAATCTTGATTTCTAACAAGTCAAAGTTATTAAGCCAAACTCGTAATCCCCATCATGAACTCAATTTTTTTAAGATAATATTAATTTTTTTAATATCGAGACGTCGACATACTGGATGAACATTGGCTTTTCGACTTAACTCGTAAAATCCGTGATCTAAATCATGGACTCAACTGAATTTAAAATATTTTTTATTTAATGATATGATAATAAAAAAATAAATGCTTAAAAAAATTATTACAATTTAAATATTATAATATTTATCTGAGATTATAATAATTTTATAAAAAAATAAATTATAATATTTAATTCAAAATCAATAAAATATTACTAGTTGAAATTAGAAGAGAAACAAATTCAAAATGAGTAAAATGTTGAAAAGGATATAACTAGAAGAAAAAGTTTGGATGGTAGATTTTTTTAGAGAGAGAGAGAGAGAGAGAGAGAGAGACGTTCGGAAAAAAAAAAAAAAAACAGTGAAACACCATAATCTTCTGCACTTCTTTCATGTAAATGCAAATTTAATGCTCAATTCCATTTCATTACAAAGAAAGAGCACCCAGAAATGTAGTTTTCAATTACATATGGATCGTTATCTGATCTGTTTTGAAAGCCACAGTTCGCAATACCTTCAGAGGCTAAGAGCACGTTTGGGAACGTGGCTGTGGCTGCGTTCCCAAAAAATTTAATTTTTTTTTGTTAAAACTTAATATTATTTATATGTTTTGGATCGTTTTGATGTGCTAATATCAAAAATAATTTTTAAAAAATTAAAAAAATATTATTTGCATACATTTTGATATAAAAAATTATTTAAAAAATATCCATAACCACATTACCAAATACACTCTAAATCAATTTCAAGTGGTAGCAATTGTCAATCCATGTCCTTTTTCTGTGTGATGTTTCCAGGTGTGAAAGATGCTTTTGAAGTGAATTTGGATATCAAACCAGTTTATATATATTTTAATTAATTTTATAAATTTTAAAATTAATAATTATATGAATTTTTAATATTTATATTATATAAATATTGGATATTGGAAATCATTAATTAGTAAGAATTTTTTCTCCAAAATAAAAAATTAATTCCCATAACTTCTCTCTTAATTTTGCAACCCATCCCATAAAATTCTTTTGAGGCCCTCATAAGTTCCGTTTTTTCAATTTGTTCAAACAGTAAAACAAAAAAAATATTAGAATTGATTTAACCAGTGAGCAGGGATTGTTTCTTTAAATAAAAAAAAAGGCATTCTACTCAAATTAGATATTCAAGATAAAATTAGAGAACATATAAGTTTAAATTATAAGCTTGCAAAAGCATAACACATAGAAAACATGTTATCAACATAAATAATACATATTTAAAGATTCTAGCATGCATTTTAAGTATATATCATACTTGCAATTGATATCAAAACAAATTCTTATATCTTTGTATTAATTAAAACAAAACCAGATAATGGTATTTACTTGTTGACATAATTTAAAACTAATTAATTTTGTTGTTGTTAATGATCAATTATTTGTTATTAAAACTTTATTATTCATTACTTGGTGCAAAATGATTTTCTTCAATAAACTTTTTAAGATTTCAATAACACCACGTTGTTTAGGTATATTTCTAAATAAGATCCAAAGAATTAAGAAAATAATACTTAATTATTCCTCTACAATTACTGAACCTAGACTCTAGATAAGGAGAAAATTTAAAAAAGAAACAAAGGTTTAAAAACCAAAAAAGCATCAACAATGAACTAGGTGAAGAATAGTGTTAGATTATGTCAAAACAATGTAGACTTAACCATCTCAGACACTCTTCTTCAACTATTTTTTACAAAGAATTTTAGGTACCAAAAGTTAATGGATTTAAGTTCTTTCTTTTCATGGACTCGGTAAACTAATGTGTTGGAATAAATAATTGTTTATGGATTAAATTCAAGTTCAATTTTCAACTAGCAAAAAAATTATTTTTTGTAACTCAAAATATTATTTTAAACCGCATGAGTTAGGGTGGCCTAACGCACATGTGTGTTTTAAGCTCAAAACCCACTTTACTTATGACATATCTCCTCTAAAAGCTTCGCATTTAGGTTCAATTCTTGTTTCTTTTCCATATAAAATAAAATTCTTACACGGGGGTTTGAGTTTTACCAAAACATGTCAACCAATGATTATTTGAAACTAATTTATTATTTACCCATGATTTTCTTGAAACATATTAACATTTCATGTCAAGAATCTCGTATTGAACATTAAATTCTAACAAAATCTTAACTCTAAAAAGTAAATAGACCCACTTTTAAATTTACCTCAAATATGTTTAATTAATCACGTGCTTAAACAGATTTTCCAACACAAACAAAGCATGAATTAATAAGTTTGTCCAAGTCCTCATGTTACACTTCTCATTTTTCTCCTCTTCCCTTCACAACACCCATTTCGCGTAATAATTCTCAAGAGATCACATCCATAATTAAACTTATAGCTATTAATTTGAATATCTAACATTCAAATATCAAGATGAATTGAAGAAAATTTAGAGCCACGTTACAATTGTTTTAGCAAATCACATCAAGTAGGGGTGATTGGGACTGCAGATAACATGAACAAGCCATGCTCAAGATTCAACTCCTTTCACATTTATCTCAGGCCTTTGTACCCTACTAACCCAACAATACCCCAATAACGATAGGGCACCAATGACCAAACCTTCTATCTACTTGTCCAAATTTATTTATGACCAAACTAATCACATCCATCAATCTAATTAATAAAGCATGCTGAACCGAATCACCACATCACAATAAATATAGATCATTAATTAAATCTAATGTCAAAACTATATGTTATCCAAATCAGCACTTCAGCCTACAAATTCTGCCTCGCCAACTTTTTTTTTTTTTTAATGTGCGTGTAAGTTGGCCTTTACTCTTAGTGTGTTTATTTTTATTATTATTAATATAGATATCTGGACTTATTTGTATGTATCTTGAATAATTTCACGGGTCTTGAAGGTAACAACTATATAAGTCTTCAGTGACTACCATATTAGCAACCACAAGACTCGAACATGAAACTATAAGGAAGTAAACTTTTTAATTCTAAACTTTTACCACTGACTCATTTACTAAATGATTCTTCATGTGTGTTTTACTTTGTTATTTTATAGTTTTTGTGCTGATAATTTTTTAAAAGTAAAGTTAAAAAATATTATAAATTATGTTTTTTTTTATAACTAAGAATTTGAAATAAAGTTTTTAATATAATCAGGACAAAGTTACAATGGAGACAAAATATCATTTCAAGTCATTCAACTTTTTTTTTTTTGTTTTAGCCAATGAGATCATGAACTATGGGGAAGTCAACTGAGGCGGCTGCAAGAATTCTAAAAGTATCTGGTCCTGTATTGCACATTTTCCTATCTCGTGACTCATGAACACATGAAGGGCCTCATTCCTTCGTTTCCGACATCGTTGATTTTGTCTTCTAAATAGTTTTTTTTTAAAGATATTAAATTATTGTACATGATCACATTAAAATAATTTTTTAAAAAATATTAATTTAATATATTTTATAATAAAAAATATTTTAAAAAATAAATCCTTCAAAACACTTTAACAACGGTTCAAGGTCTTGATTTAATAAAAAAATTTAATAATAAATAAAACAATCAACATAAATTAAATTTGTATTTAGTTACAGAAAAATCAAACATGAACTAAAGCATAGAGAAAAAAGAAGACAAATAAAGAACTAAAAGTAAGAACTATAAGCAGCACTCCCACCGATCTCAATTATTATTGTTGTTGTGATTGTTATTATTATCGTGTCTTTTTCTAATTTTTATTTTTTTACATATTATTATATTATCGGATCAATACATGGAGTAATTATTTTTGTTAAAGAAATATTATTTAATCGAGTTAATCAGATAAAACCTTACTCTTACCAGCTGTAAATCTTAAATTTTCCGGTTTAATTTGTTTGAGTTCGACGACTGTAAAATTTTCTCCTCGTGATTTTATTCCACGATTAACTAGAATGGAGTAGAGCTTTCAAGTCCGCCCTCATACTCTCGCAAAAACCAGAGCCTTTAAATCTCTTTCTCAATGGTGGACCCCATTTACCATTTTAAAATCAAGTTTTATCCAAACTCCTGTCACGCTCCCTTGTCACCGGTTGGTTAGGTCACATTTTTTCTGATTACTTACCTAACCAGTCATCTCATGACCTTTCCACCTGCCCAACCGGTTCGTCTTTGCTCGGGAGGTTTTCTCCTGCGCATAACACTAATATTTTTATTTGTTTTTGTGTTTTAAAAATATTTTTAAAAAATTTTAAAATTTTAAATTAATATTTTTTAAAAATAAAAATTATTATTTTAATATATTTTTAAATAAAAAATATTTTAAAAAATAACCATAATTATATTTTTAAATTGACAAAAAACAAACAAGCTATATCGTATGATTGAATATGTTGGATATCTAGGAAAAATAAATGCCGATATAAATTTAATCGAATAAGTTATTTAAAAAAAAACCCTTTTGAAGGATAAAGGAATTTTTTTTTTTAAACAAAGAAAAGTTTATTAAAAAAATGTTAAGTTAATTTGAATGTAGTTCACAACAAATACCAATATGAGATAAAATTTTATCTTTATTGTTTATAAATTAGATTGGGTTTTGATGAGTTTATTTTTTAAAATTGATTTTTAAAATTAAAATTTCAAAATATATGAAAAAATATATAAAAAATTAATTAAAAAAATAATTAAAAAAATAAAAAACAGAGAGAAGAAGTCTTTTGCAACCAGACATAAGTTGCTTGTTTTGCAAATGATGTTATTTAAGCAACATTAGCCAATGGAATTGTGCCAAGTCAACCGGTTGCATTTCTGGTCTAACAAGAACTTACTCCACTTGATATTTACCTATCAAAACTTCAACTTTTATGTGGGGTGAATTTAGGTTAAATTTCCAATGAAATTTGAGCCCAGACGAGGTAGGGTTAAATACTTACAAAGGGAATAGGACTTAGCTGCTTTTTTCAATTCAGCCAGGATATAATTTAAATGTACGGCAGATTTATAAAAAGATAAGGTGGAATGCAGAGCACCATGGTCTTCAGACCCGATTCATCCGGGTGTTTCTTTTATTAAAAAATTAGAATAATATTATTTTAATTAAAAAAATCTATTCAACGAATTAATATTCAAGTTGTCATGGGATATATATATATTTTTAATCTAACTTTGTTTAAATTTAATGTTATAATAACAGTTGTTTTTAAGGTATTTTTATTTAAAAATATATTAAAATAATATATTTTTTTATTTTTAAAAAATTATTTTTTATGTTAATATCAAAATTATTTTAAAAATATTTTTTAAATGCTAAAACCAATTGAAACTTTTTAAATTAATTTTTTTAATGCAAAAATAAATACTCTCTTCTTCAACCCTGTATTCCAGGTCAATCCACTAGTTCTGTCTAGGTTTTTAAACAATTCCCTATACTCTCTGCCTTTGTCTATTTTTTATTTTTCTTAAGCTATTATTGGATAGGAGATTTTTCAAATGATAGAAAAACCCAAAAATAAATATATTTCTTCTTTTTTTTTTTTTTCCATGAAAGAAAACAGAGAGAGATGGAAGAAGATGAAAATTCTCTCTTTATCTCACTCACTCAAAAACTCTCACTTTCTCCTACTCTAAAAGAGAAGCTTGTAACTTTAACCTTGTCAAGATAGTTTGTCTAGATCTGTCAAAAAAAAAACTTGAGCTTTCACTTTCTTAGCTGGAACTAAACAAACTGGTAAGTGAGCTTCCCTCTTGCAACCTTAAAAAAAACATTAGTAGGGTACTTTGATCGCTTCCATGTCTGCTTCTCTTATCTTTCCTTAACTGGGTTTCTCTTGTTTTGCCTTTTTATGTTTTTGTGTCAGTGTGTTTGGTTGATGAGCTTTGTTGTTTGGAAATAATAAGAGTTTTTCATTGATCACATGAAGGAAAGATCTTTTGTCAAGTTTTGTGTATCTTTTTTTTTTTTTTGGTTTATGTTTGTTTTGCTTGCTTTTTTTGGCTAAAAATTTTAGTGAAGGTTCTTGCCTCTAAAAACCAGATCTTTTACTAGTTTCTGATCTGGTTAATTTTGTTTTTGCTTTAAATGGTTTGATGAGAAATGGATATAGTCAGGTTGGAATATGTGTACTTAGTTTTCTAGATAGTGGTTTATATTTGTGTATGTATTGATTGTTCAGTTTGAGTGTTTTGACTTTTTTTTTTTTTATTATTTTGATCTTCTTTTGGGATGAGTTTTTTGGGTTTTTTTACTGTCCTATTTTCTCAATTTCTGTTTGGTTGCTGGGAAAACTCAGGAAATGAAGTTGCAAGGGAAAAGAATCAAAAGAATACAGAATTGTACATATCTAGTATGCTGAGTTCATTATGTATATTGCTTCAAATTGTATGAAGAGATGAAGTAATCATGAATTGCTGTCTTTTTTCTTTTCTGTATACCATTCCTAGACCTTCACACAGTTAAAGAGTCCACAATCTTATCAAGATTGTAATGTTTTCATTTCAGTTTCTCTGATTGAGTAAATTATGATACTTTTTTACAAACGAGTGATGAATTATAATGATGATAAAATATAAGCCTGCAACAGATGCGTTCCATTGTTTCATTGATGGAAATTATAGGCCAAGGATGATTGTCAAAGTAATTCATTTTGGGGATTTGCTTTCATCACGCTTCTTTTATTGGCCAATCCGAGAACAAGTAAAACCTTCCATACAAAATCTAAGAGTATGATCATGAATCCGAGTTTTTCTCCAATTGTTCCACTGAAGTGTCCTCAGTTGTGTCATTTAATGCTTTTGATATTTCCTGGATCCTTTGCAAAAAAGAACTTTTATTATTAGCAAGGGGTAGGTCACTCGGTACTGCCTGTTACAATGATTTTGTACTGATCTAGGGGCGGTTTTACCCCCTTAACCCCCGTATAAATATTTTAATAGCATCTTGTATCGTGTTCCTTGTAATTGTTATACTTTGTGTTGTGTTCCATGGATAGATGAAAAGTAGGTTGGTTTATTGCTCTTGTTGTTTGATTCAGTTGATCAACGTGTTTTGTACTTATATGAACGATAATTTTTGGTGCTCTCTCTGGCCAGTTATGTGATAACCAGGGTACTGATTGTTTTTTCCTGCAGGTTGATGCAAATGGGCTTGGTTTTAAGTTTGATTTGTTGTTTTAGTAAATGAAAGCATGTGCTGCCGATTAGAGAGATTGAAGCTTGCAGCGACTCCTACACCACCTACAATTTATTTTGACAAAAGCAGACCCTCAAACATAGACATGAATCACTTAACTATCAAGACTGAAGATGCTTTTGCTAGCTTGCTTGAGCTTGCTGCTAACAATGATGTTGAGGGCTTTAAGAAATCTATTGAATGTGACCCTTCTTGTGCTGATGAAATTGGACTATGGTATGGCCGGCAAAAGGGCTCTAAGCAGATGGTTAATGATCTTAGGACCCCACTGATGGTCGCTGCTACATATGGTAGCATCGATGTTATAAAGGTGATTCTTTCTCTATCTGATGTTGATGTCAGTCGCTCTTGTGGTGCTGACAAGAGCACTGCCCTTCACTGTGCTGCATCAGGTGGGGCTGTGAATGCTGTTGATGTTGTGAAATTGCTTTTAGCAGCTGGTGCTGATTGTAATTTGGTGGATGCCAATGGTCACCGTCCAATTGATGTTATTATTGTTCCGCCGAAGCTCCAAGATGCTAGATTGATTCTAGAAGAGTTCCTTGCTGCTGATGGTTCTCTTGTTGAGCACGAGCACAATCTTAGGGTTTCCATAGCTACCGCGAATTCAAATTCTCCACCTCTTTCACCTTCCCAGGAAAATGGGTCTCCACTATCAGGTTCAGATTCCCCAATGAAGTCAAAGCTATATGAAGCACCTGTTTCTTTTGTATCAGAGAGGAAAGAATATCCTGTTGATCCATCTCTCCCAGATATCAAGAATAGCATCTATTCAACTGATGAATTCCGAATGTATTCATTCAAGGTAAGGCCTTGTTCCCGTGCCTATTCCCATGACTGGACAGAGTGTCCATTTGTTCACCCTGGGGAAAATGCTCGAAGAAGGGATCCTAGGAAGTTTCATTATAGTTGTGTCCCGTGCCCTGATTTTCGAAAAGGGGCTTGTAGACGTGGAGATATGTGTGAATATGCTCATGGGGTTTTTGAGTGCTGGCTGCACCCTGCTCAATACAGAACCCGGCTGTGCAAAGATGGCACAAATTGTGCGAGGAGAGTTTGCTTTTTTGCCCACACTGTTGAGGAGCTCCGCCCATTATATGTATCCACTGGTTCTGCTGTTCCCTCTCCACGCTCGGGTACATCAGGTGCTGCTGCCATGGATTTTGCTTCTGCCATGAACCTCTTGCCAGGATCCCCCTCAGCAGCATCCATTATGTCTCCATCATCATTCACTCCACCCATGTCTCCTTCTGGCAACGGCATGTCGCATTCTTCGTTGGCCTGGCCCCAACCAAATGTCCCAGCCTTGCTTCTCCCTGGAAGCAATATGCAGTCTAGTCGCTTGAGATCTTCTTTTAATGCGAGAGACATTCCAGCAGATTACAGCTTCCTTCCAGAATTTGATGTGCAGCAACAGCAGCTCCTAAGTGAGTTATCCAGTCTCACCCAACCATCTTTGAGCAATAACTCGTTGAATCGCTCTGGTCGATTGAAAGCCTTAACTCCTTCAAATCTTGATGATTATTTTTCTGCTGAGAGCTCTTCTCCTCGGCATGCTGATCAGGCTTTGGCTTCAGCTGTTTTCTCCCCAACGCACAACTCTGCATTTCTGAATCAGTTCCAGCAGCAGCAAAGCATGTTATCACCTATCAATACAAATTTCTCTCCTAAGAATGTCGATCATCCTCTATTGCAGGCTTCATTTGCATCAGGCAGGATGTCTCCCCGGAGTGTGGAATCTATTTCGCCAATGAGCTCTCGAGCGTCTATGTTAGCTCAACGAGAGAAGCAGCTACAGCAGTTGCGTAGCCTCAGCTCTAGGGAGCTAGGCTCCAATGCTGCTGCTATTGTTGGCTCCCCAGTTAACACTTGGTCAAAATGGGGTTCCTCAAATGGGAAACCAGACTGGACTGTTAGTACGGATGAGCTGGGAAAGCTCCGGAGATCAAATTCTTTTGAGCTTGGTAATGGAGACGAACCTGATCTATCATGGGTTCAATCACTTGTCAAGGAATCTCCAACTGAGATGAAAGAAAAGTTAACAATGCCTGTTTCTGGAGGTGTTGCAGCAAGTGCGTCATCAAGCGAGAGTTCAAATGTGAACTCCCAAATTGAACCTATTGACCTTGACCATGTAGTAGGGTCATGGGTTGAGCTATTGCAGATTGATCAGCTTGTGGCTCAGCAAAACTAAAATAAGTTTTAGTGAGCCCTGAGGCAGCAACAACAGTCAAGATTTTGGTAAATAATTTCAAGTTTTTTTTTTAATGATTTTGTTGGTTGCGGCAACTAATGGTAACAGTAACTAAAAGGAAGGGGAAAGGGAGGAAGAAAGTCACTTGAAAAAAGGGAAAATTCATTTTCATGATTTTATTATTACATCAGAAGTTAGAAAAGGGTGAAGATAACTCCTGGGTTATGAAAAATGATTATGCCCAGGTTAGGTGTATTTTTTATTCCAATATTTTCAAATATTTTAGAATTCTATTATTGTCATTTTTAAACCTTTTTAACAATGATGAGCAACATGTTGCGTTGTAACTGTATTGTAAGGTTTGTTTTATATGTATCTCTTATAGTCACTATGACCTTCACAAAATCAGTAGCGGGGCGTGAAACTAATGGAGGGCATTTCAAGGTTATGCTGTGCTTGGATCTGCAATGTATCTTTGATGTAAACATGGATTTCTTCTTTTTCCTTGGTAACTTAGAGATAATCATTCTGGTGCAACTAGTGTTGAAACAATAAGATCACCAGAAGGTGAAGGTACAATGATCTTGATGCAACTATTTAGGCTCTGTTATCTCAATAACTTCTGGTCCCCATGGTTGTTTCTTTCCTCTGTCTTATTACTTTTTTATTATCTCTCCTTTAGTGGGTTGTGTGGGAATGGAATTGGAACCTGTGCTGTGGATTCCAAATCCAGCAAGTGGGACTTGAGAATTGTGGGGAATGCGGATAGGTTCTTCAGCCTTTTTTGAGAGCTTAGATGCTAGGTTTCCATCTTTTTATGCCTAGCTTAATATACTAAGATGGTGGTACCTATCTAACCACTTGTGAAGGATTTAGCTTTTGCTTTTGTACTACTTCAGGTAGAGAGCTATTGTGTGGTAAATCAATGAAAATTGGGGATAAAAAAGTTATCTACAAGTTTGTTTAACATGGCTTGGTTCATGTATGCAAGTTCCTTTTGTGTTCCATTAGTGTTTATTTTGGTTCCTTGATATTTTAAATTATGCTGTGTCCTTGTATATGCTCAGTTTGGTCAAAATATGGAATGGATGGCATTTCCCTTTCACTAAGTCCTTTCTGACGAGAAAAGGAAAAAAAAGGGTGGTGGGAGAACTAAAAAGTCTGGTAAAACCCTCCTTTAGCTTTTCTTTTCTCTCTTTTAACAGAAAACTAGCATGAATTAAGATGAGGAAATTTCGAGGGAATGGTGCCTGGTTCTGCCCCCTTTCGGTGCCTTTGTTGGATAAGTAATTTTTCACTGTCTTTTTCAAGTTTTCATTAGCGAAGCACAAAGGAAAAAAAGAAAATGGGGCAATTTGGTGGACAAAATTATAAACGAAGTAGTTAAACGAGAAAGATGAAGAACACTAGAAAAAAAAAATAGCGTAACATTAGAATACGCTGGCAATGGAGGATGGCTTCTTGATTATAAAAATTTTAGCTAGGATTGCTCATGGATATATTGTGGGGTTTGAGTTATAATTGTATTCAATTTAATTTTTAGATATTTATAAATTGTAAATTTAATAGGTTTTTTTAAACTCAAGCGAGATAAATATATCTAATATTAGGTTTAATATTGATACATGTATTAAATTCTAGTTACTTTCTCTTCTTTCTACAAGAAAGATGAATTATTTTTTTGTTACATTAAAGAAATTTAATAGAGAGTTCAAACAAATCTAAGTGGTGCTGCATTAAAAAAAAATTGAATGTGAAACTTTAGAATAAACTTCAACATTTTTCAATAAATAACCAATTAAAACAAAACATGCTAATCTTTTTATTGAGTATATTTTTAATAAGAGGAGAAATTCTTTTTAAAAAATCAATACATGAAAAAGTGAAAGTGATAAATATATAAAGTACCAAATGAATTAATTTTGAATATGTTAAAGTGTAAAAATAAAATTTTAAGATTTAATATGGAAGTAATTTTTTTGTGATACTAAAGAAATAGACTATTCCTGGCCTGGATTTGAAACATAAGCATTGTATACGGATTTGGTTATTAGGCTTAATAGTGGTAGAAGTTTGTAAGAAAAACAAGCTTTCTTGAAGTCAAAGAAACATCTCAATTTAATAGTTTAAACTGTTAGGTGAAGTTTCAAGATATAATTTATATTATTCTCTAACACATCCCTTCAAATGAAAGCTCTTTGGGTTTGAAACTTGCATATGTCCACATTACCTTGTGTTTAATTTTTATCAAATAAATAAGGATTGTGAGATTCGAATTCGTGACCGCTTGATTATCAAGGCTGTGATACTATGTCAAAGAATCATCTAAACCCAATAGTTTAAGCTGTTAGGTGGGGTCACAAGATATGATTTCTATTATTTTCTAACACTTAAAACGAGTGATTCTATAATACTTAAATCAATAAATATATAAAATAAAGAATATATAGAGTAATTAGATGTAGAAAAATATGTTAAGTCTGAGAGCTTATTTATTTAACTGATAATCTAAGATATTCATAAATTTCAGTGACGTGGACTCATCTCAAATGGGAAGAATAATGTAATAATTAATAAGTGAAAATACTAGCGTGCACTATCAGTTATAGAGTATGACATTGTCACTTATGACATATTTGATGAACATTAGAGACGTCTGAATTGCATAAGAAAATAGTTTGTGTTTGCACCATTGAACACCGGTTAAAAAAACAAGATGCTGCATAAAATTTTGTATTTACAAGGAATTTATAAGAAAATATATCAATTAATTATGAAATATATTATGCACGAAGATGGTGCGCACGGAACTGTACTGACTTCTCAAAACTAAAAAAGAAAAAAGAAAAAAAAAACAGTGAGACTTGCTGAAGAAGAAGAAAAAAAGTGTGGTGCAGTCCCCGCTTGCTAGCCCAAATGGCGTGACTGAATTCAAGCAGTCACTCTTCATGACTGCATTTTTTTTAAAAATCATGCTATATCAATAACAAAAGCGTGGATCGTAACAATTTAGACAATTCACATAGAATGTATATATCTAGAAAATATTATAAGATTAATTTAGTGTTGTAATTTCTATATTATCTATTGTATATTACTTTATATGTATAAATAGAAAAAATAAACTAATTAATAGATTAAATCTCCTATTTCTCTTTAACTCCCAAATATTGCTTTATTTCTATAACTATTTTATGATTTCAATTGACAATCATACCCAAATTTAACTCTCTAATAGTTTTTTTTTTATTAACGTAGATATTTGGGCCAGCTTGCACGCATCTCGACTAATCCCACGGGTCCTGAAGTTAACAACTATGTAAGCCTCCAGTGGTTATTATATTAACAACCACAGAGTTCGAACATGAGACTACAAGAAAAACAAATCTTTTAGTCTTAAGCTTTTACCACTGAATTATCTACTAGATGTTTTTAACTTTCTAATAGTTAATAGCATTCGATATAGTATTTTTTAGTTAACCATGCATCAACACCTTGTAATATGAGAAGTAATGCTCATAATCTCTATTTACAGTAGCTTAGATATTTGTAACACTAACATTAATATCAATTTTCACAATTATCAACATCATTTTAGCCATGAGATGCATGTCAATTTGAAAGTTGCGTTGTAAAATAAGTGGTTTCTGTGAAAATAATTAAGATGAAACACGAAAAGGAGGCTAGAATTCTGAATGATCTGTTTATTATGAGTGCTTAGTCTTAACCTAAAAACAAATAAAGTATATATAGATTAAACTGAAAGTACTATTCTACCCTTAATAAATAAGACTACATAAATATTATTTAACATCTCCCCTCAAACTCACGATGCGGCAGCTACAAGCATCGAGAGTTTGCCAACTAGAAAACAAAAACGAGAGATGGAATGCGCCTTGGTAAAGAAATCTACAATCTGCAAGGAAGAAGAAACAAAAGGTAAAGCAATGGTGCCATGCTTGAGATGATGACGAGTAAGATGACAATTGATCTCAATGTGTTTAGTTCGCTCATGAAAAACCGAGTTGTGAGTAATCTGAATAGAACTCTGGTTGTCACAATACATAGGAGTAGGATGAGAAAAGGAAACTCTCATATCAGCAAGTAACTAACGTAACCAAACAATCTCTTTGGTAGTAGATGCCATGACACGATATTCTGCTTCGGTGGATGATTGAGAAACAATAGATTGTTTCTTGCTCTTTCAAGAAATAAGAGAATCGCCTAAAAAGATACAGAACCCGGTAACAGACTTGTGATCTATGGGATCACTACCATGATCAGCATCAGAGTATGCACGCAACTCAAAGGAAGAGGTGGATGAAAGTAAAAGGCTCTGAAAAATGATATCCCGAAGAAATCGCAAAATACAAAGAACAGCTGCCCAGTGAACAGTAGTAGGAGAAGCAACAAACTGACTAACAATATGAACAACATATGCAATATCTGGACGAGTAATGGTGAGATATACCAAACTCCCAACAATAGTGCGGTATAAAGTAGGATCTATCAAAGGTAAACCATCAGAAGAAGAGTACCTCGCGTTGACCTCAATAGGAGTATCTACAGTCTTGTTATCAGTAAGTCTAGCCCGCTCAAGAATATCTGCAATATATTTCGACTGAGAAAGAAGGTAACCTCTAGGTGAGTATGCTACCTCAATACCCAGGAAATATCGAAGATAACCCAAATCCTTCATTTCAAATTGTCTAGCCAACTCTGTCTTCAAAACTGAAATACCATCAATATCATCACCAGTAATAATCATGTCATCAATATATAAAGACAGAATGATACGACCTGCATCAGTGCACTTAATAAAAAGAGCAGAATCATGATTGCTAGAAACAAAGCCAAGAGACGAGATCACAATAGAGAATTTCTCAAACCAAGCACGAGGTGCTTGTTTGAGACCATATAATGCTTTCTTAAGCTTACAAACATATCCAGAGTCATGTGAAATACCAGGAGGGGGTGCTATATAAACTTCTTCTTGAAGATCTCCATTCAAGAAGGCATTTTTAACATCAAGCTGATAAATATGCCACTGACGAATCGAAGCTACGGCAATAAGAGTACGAATAGTAGTCATTTTTGCAACCGGGGCAAATGTCTCCTCATAGTCCATACCATACTGTTGAGAGTATCCTTTTGCAACCAGCCTAGCTTTGTATCGCTCAATAGACCCATCAGAATTAGTCTTAATCTTATACACCCAATGACAACCAACAACACTCTTACCAGGAGGTAGAGGAACCAGATCCCAAGTATCTGTCTTATGCAAAGCAGAAAGTTCCTCATCCATAGCTTGCTGCCAAAGCGGATCAAGAATTGCCTCTTTATAGGAAAAGGGCTCAAAGAGACAATGAATAGAAGCTAAAAAGGAAGTAAATGATGAAGAATAACAAGAATAAGCAAAATCTGGTAGTTTTGTGGACTTACGAATGCGGATAGACTGACGTGGAGGTGGATCCACAATCTCAGATGAAGCTTGAGGGGCTGTAGATGAGAATGGAGCTTCAGATGTGCCAAAGAGTAAAGTACCAGTACCTGCAGAGTTATGAGTACAAATTAATCGAACATAGGGAGAGGTATCATTACCAGAATCCTAAGAAAAAGGATCTATATGAATAAAATCAGATTTTGTCAAGCTATGAGTAGTGGATGGAATAGAAAAGAAAGGTATATGCTCAAGGAAGACAACATGACGAGACACATAAAGTTTCTGAATTATTGGATCAAAATAACGATACCCTTTTTACCTTCACCATAACCCAGAAAGACACAAATAACGGATCGAGGGGATAGCTTACTGCGTTCTACATGAGGATGAAGAACGAAACAAGTACAACCAAAGACTCTAAATGAGGAATAATCAGGGACATACCCATATAACTTTTCAAAAGGAGATAGACCCGAACTATGAGAAGATGGAATTGTATTAATCAAACTTACAGCAGTAAGAACAGCTTCTCCCCAAAACTCACTAGGAACAAAAGCAGACAACAAGAGAGAACGAGCAGTTTCGACAATGTGCCTATGTTTTCTTTCAGCTACACCATTTTGTTCAGGAGTATCTGTACATGAAGTTTGGTGGATGGTTCCATCTAAGGCAAGCATTTGACAAAATTTATTAGAGGTGTATTCCCCACCCAAATCACACCTAAAGCATTTGATCACAGCAGAATGTTGAGTTTTGATAAGAGCTCGAAAAGCTGCATATATCTCAAAGAATTCAGAACGATGTTTCATTAAATAAACCCAACAATAACGAGTATGATCATCAATAAAAGAGACATAATATCGAGACCCTCCTTTTGTGGAAACAGGAGAAGGTCCCCATACATCAGAATGAATCAAATCAAATGGTGAAGATGAAACAGAAATACTTCGATTAAAAGGTAAAGCAGAAAATTTTGCCAGTTTACATCCACTACAATCAGAAATGTCACAAGTTTTCAAATTTCCTAAAGCTCCTGTGGATGCCAAAAATCTCAAACGAGAAGACGAAACATGACCTAGACGGGAATGCCATAAATAAAAACTAGAAGATGAAAGACTCAAACGAAATGAAGACAAATCAACAGTAGTAGTAGAGGCGGCTGCAGCAGCAACTGGCACTTTTAACTCATCCAAAATATATAGTCCATTCTCCCTACGGCCTGTCCCAATCAGCTTCTGAGACTGCAGATCCTGTACACAACAAAACGAACCAGAAAACATGACTAAATAATCACCAGAATCACATATTTGACCAACAGACGCAAGATTCAATTTGAGTTTTGGAATAAGATAAACATTAGGGAGAGACAAATGAGGTGTGACAACAGAACCAACACCTGCTAAGGGTATATGAGTGCCATTAACAGTCATAACAGGAATGGAAGACAAAGGGGACACAGAGATAAAAGATGAAGAATCTAGAGATATATGATGGGAATCACAAGAATCTAAGACCCATTCAGAGTGTGACATACCTGAGGAACTATGAGACAACTGACCTATGAAAGAAGAAGCGGACATTGCTTGTGGCTGCAAGGAGATAAACTTCTGAAATTGCTCAGCCAAAGTATTAGGATCTGTAATAGAGCCTGGGGAAGCTACTGCTGCGGTATTGTGGTGTGGTGGTTTATAACCCTGAGGTGGTCTATGAGCATTAGATTGTGACTGACTGCTAGACTTCCAAGCTTGATTCTGATGTCTCAACTTAGGACACTGAGCCTTCTAATGAACTTTCTGCTTACAGAAACTACATTCATCGAAGCCAATCCTTGTGTAAGACTTGTTATGATGATTAGAAAATGGCTTTGAAGGTATTGCTAATACCGAAGGATTTGAAGCAGAAAGAATTCCCTTTTCAGAATAAGACTGAAGATGTATTGCTTCAACCAATAACTCACTGACAACAGAGTCAACAGAAGGCAGTGGAGAACGATGTAGAATTGAACCTCTAAGTCCTTCGAAATCACTGCGAAGTGCTGTTAAAAACTGTATCAATCGTTGCTGCTCTCTACGCTCAATATAGGCACCACATGCCTTTAATTCTATCGATTCTGTAAGAGCCAATTGATCCCAAAGATCTGTCATAGCATAATAAAACTCTTGAATACTCATATTCTTCTGATGAAGAGCTCGTATGTCATTCTCTAATTGATGTTGTTTTGCAAAATTCGATTGTGTGAATAACCTTTGCAAATGATCTCAATCCTCTTTTGCTGTCTCATACTTCGCCAACGCCAACTGCGTACCCATCGAATGCTCAACAGAATTGTTGATCCAAGTAATGATCTTTGCATTATTTGCTTCCCATGTATCTATCAAACCAGCATCTCCTTCCTCAATATTCTTAGGTATCATATAAGTTCCACTAACATACCCCCACATCTTCTTACCTTTAAGGAAATTTCTCATTATATAACTCCAATACGAATAGTTCTTCCCATCCAACCTCACACTCACAGATTGAAGCGAATCATCTCTTTCAGTAGCCATAATCAATAGTCACAGAGAACCAGAATGCAAAAGCAGCGGAAAACAAAATACCAAATTGCAGAAACTGAACAGAGATTGCAGAAACTAAACAGAGATTGCAGAAACTAAACAAATATCTTCTTAATGAAATACCAAAATAATTGCAGAAACTGAATGCAAATATCAAATTGCAGAAATTGAAGGGAAGATGAAATACCAAAATAATTGCAGAAACTGAATACAAATATCAAATTGCAAAGGCTGCAGGAAAGACGAAATACCAAATTTTGCAGAAGCGAAAGACAAAATCTCACTCCAAAATTTTTTGACAAAGCCGCGAACTTGTATTTGGGATTAAGCCTCGTTCCATAAAACCAGCTTTGATGCCATGTTAAAATAATTAAGATGAAACACGAAAAGGAGGCTAGAATTTTTAATGATCTGTTTATTATGAGTGCTTAGTCTTAACCTAAATACAAATAAAGTATATATATGTTAAACTGAAAGTATTATTTTACCCTTAATAAATAAGACTACATATATATTATTTAACAAGTTTAACATATATTAATTCATGGCCAGCCATTCATAACCATTGAACTCGATTCTACAGTATGATTGAAAGTTATCGTCTTCAAGGATTTCTTTAGGTTCCATTGAACTAACAGAAAAAGATATATGAAGTGGTGGTCTTATTCTCCTCGACTGGTACAGTTTTCCTGTCACAAGGATTTCAAGAAATAGACATTAAATTCAATGGCTAAAGTGGCATTTAGGAATAGGAATGCATTAGTTTCCAGGGAAGCTCTATGCTGCGGTCCAAATTAAAAGAAAAATTTGAACTAAAAATTATTTTTCTGCCTAAAAGTATTATTTGACATTTTTATTAAATCTGATTCAAGTATCAATTTTAAAATTTATTAATTTAATTTCCTTGTCTAATATAAATTTAAAATTAAATTATATTTAAAAGTTATCGTGTTTAATTAACTTAGCGGGTAGTTGAGATTAATAAAACAATTTAGGTTGTGTCTTAGACAACATTTTATATATATATATATATATATATATATATATATATATATATATATATATATATATATATATATATATAACAGAACACGATAATAACTATGGAGATTATAACATTAAAATAATCATACATTAATTTTTTATTTAGATATATACATTACCTTTTATAATATAGTTCTTCAAGCTGAGAGTTAAGGATGGACATGAAAGTTACAATCTTTTAAAACAAATTCATATTTTTAAAAACTAAAAATATATATTTATATTTTTTGTATAGGTCCATAAAAAAAAAAAAAAACTCCAAATCAAACACTCTCTTGAACATTAGGACACCAGCTGACGTGTATATAAGCCACACACTATAGACACTTTTTTTAGTAATATTACTCGCACACTCTTTCTTCTTTCTCACACACTCCACTGTACTTTGTTTTAGGTCCTCCACTTGCTGCAAATGTAAAGTATCATTATTCTTTTTCCTTAAGTTGACCGGTAGATATCGTTTTATATTGTGATGATGGATTTATTTTAAAGTACTTTATATGTGAAGATAAATTAAAATAATATTTTTTTTATTTTTAAAATTTAAAATCATCACATGTAAAAATATAAAAAATAATTTTAATTTTTAAAAACTGTTTAAAACCCAAAAACAAATTAATATATTGTTCTTCATTGTTTAATTGGAGCCTTCTGCAAAATTCAAGAATGGTAGGTGTTGAAAAATCTCAGTCAACAAGCATGCCTGAATATTTAGTTGGAGGCTTATGAGAAACTCAAAGAATAGGAGGCGGTGATAAATTAATTTCTGGATTGATCTTTAACAGGGACTGTTCAATGGACAAATTTCTACGCCCGAGCTCATTGGACTGGCCTGGTATGTCTTTGTAGACCTAGAAGCTGTTCAGTTGCGTACTAGCTAGGTTCTTGGGACGTTACAGACGAACATATGGACGATAGAGACAAACACCATTAGTGCAAACACTAGCTTTCTTCAATTCGCAAGCAATAAAATCACATCACAAAAGTCTTTTCTCTTTTGAATGATCATAGGTTACAAAGTGATGTTAATTTGATTGTAACATTTCATTGATGAACCTGTCTAAATTGATGGATGATGAACCATTAGGGACTGTAGCCTCTTCCGCCACCTTCTTCCAGTGTTTGGCCTTTTCCCTCATTTTCTTACACTCTTCTCCTCCCATCAAGTTCCTGATAAGCTTCTCCACTTCTTCCCTCCTGACATTGTTATCAATCTGCATGCCAACTCCCCATTCAATGCAAGCATAGCTACAATTTATTGGTTGATCAGCAAATAAAGGCCAACATATCACTGGCACTCCAGCACACAAGCTTTCAATAATCGAATTCCAACCAGTGTGAGTTAGAAATCCCCCGACTGATGGGTGGTTCAGAACTTCCTCTTGTGGACACCAACTAGTTACGAAACCACGATTCTGAGTTTCCACTTGAAACTCAGCTGGCAAAATCGCCGACTCACCGGTAACCAAATCCGGCCTTAAAATCCACAAGAACGAGATCTCGCTATTAGCCAGTCCCATTGCAAACTCAACCAGCTGCTCTGCTGTCATCACTGCTATGCTTCCAAAGTTCACATAGACAACTGACTTGGGCTCCTTGGTATCTAGCCACTGAAGGCATTCACTATCTTCTTTCCATAGATTGTATCCAATAGAGCTCAAACCATCTTGTTGAATTTGATTGAGAAGCAACTGGAGTGGACCGATGGAATACACACGAGGAAATATAGTGGAAAGGCCATCCAAAACATCTTGCTCGAGTGCATCAAAAGTATGAATAGCAATTGCATGAGCCTTAACAGAAGTCTCAGCTGCTCGCATTACAAAGTTGAATGCGAAGTCATCTGGATCTATTCTTCGAGTATACGGAAAATCTTTAAGTTGGAGCGGTTTCATACCAGGGATTCCTTCTATAATTGTATTTTCAAGATAACCATTTGTTAGATAACTTTCATCTGTAAGAACACAGCGCGTTCAAGTTAGATCATGCTGAACAATCATTGGATAGAATCATCAGACAATCATAGTTCTGTTCAAACAAGAATTTTCTCGATTATAATCTAATAACCAGGCAGTCTAAATCAATAAAAATGCCTCATGATCTTACAAAGACTTTCTTGAAAAGTTTTGAGCGCACAATTGGGCTGATCTTAATTTACCTCATCTAAGAATCAAGACTAGATCAACCACGTGCCCTGTGACCTCTACAACAAGATTAGTACCTTTAAGTGGAAGGAAGCCCTTCTCCTATCAAGACTAGATCAACCACGTGCCCTGTGACCTCTACAACAACAAGATTAGTACCTTTAAGTGGAAGGAAGCCCTTCTCCTGGAGGTCATGAAGCTGCTTGAATCCCATATATCCACATGCAGACATGGTGACAAGCATCACAAGTGGGAGTCCAAGTTCTTCAGCAGCTGTGATGGTGAATCGCATGAAAACATCAGAAACTAGGCAAGTCATCGAAGGATTGTCAAGTTTGGCTAGAAGAACCTTTAAGGGAGCTAACATGTTATTTTCAACAGCCATGGCAAGAGGAAGAGTTTCCTGGGAAGCATCTCTATGTGAAGGAGGTAGGCCATCAGGGATGGTTTCAAACCGGAAGTGGGGCAAGCCATCAAGGGCATCTGGGCCTCTTGATTTCAAGAAACGTTGGTGATTGAATTCTGTGTTGACAAATGTTATGTGAAAACCTTTGGAGTGCAAGAGTTTTGCCAATTTAAGCATGGTTTTTATATGGCTTTGAAATGGATACGGGATCAAAACCATGTGAGGCATATAATTAGCTTCTGGTTTGGATCCCATCTCTCTCAACTCTCTATGCTTGCTTCGTTTCTTCAGAAGACTGCAGACCATGCAGTATATTATTGGATGTGAACTCTCTGGTGATATATCTCATCAATGAATATCTTTTAGGGTGTATGTCTCTTTATAAGTACGAGATATGTAGCTTGATGTGAATGGACTCAGAAGTGGATTCTGATTCAAGAGCAGGAAGGCTCAGTTGCCTAGATTCCTCCCCACTTTCAGAAGATACATTCCAGATGACCGGTGACCGGATCTTGTACAGGTTCAATTATTTTATTTTTCGTGGTGATTAAGTTTTAAATAAATCAATAGCTTATTTGGATTCAAGACGTTCTCTGTGGATCCCATTGATGCGCGCATGTGCAATCGCATAAAACACCACTTCTCCAACAAATAATCAATAAAATCGAATCATGAAACTTGTTTTCTTTTTCTAAAATCAAAATAAGTAACAAATTAACTCAATGATTAATTAGAATATTTCATTTATGTGTTTGTCTAAATTAGTGGAGGATAAACCTTTTGGGCCAGTAGCCTCTTCATCCAACTTCTTCCACTGCATGCCTTTTCCCCTCATTTTCCTACCCTCTTCTCCTTCCATTAACATTTTGACATATTGAAATCATTTTTAATCTCCACACCAAACTCCCCACTCACTGCCAGCATATATAGCTACTGTTTATTGCCTGATCAGTAAAAAAAAGGCCAACAAATCATAGGAACTCCTGCACACAAGCTTTCAACAGTTGATTCTCGTTATAGCCAGCCTCTAAGATTTTTTGTAGTAAAAAGAGTTTAGAGATTGTTTAGATATAATGTAATATTCTAATTTTTTAAAAAATTATGTCGGAAAAAAAAAAAACTAGCAAGTTAATGCTATGGGGCTCCAATGGACAGAAGAGTGTGGATTTCTTGCTGAACGACAGCTTGCTCGTACTCATTATTAGTGGGGGTGGGGGGACGGGGGTGGGACGATAAGAAATGTGCGGCAGTGGCACAAGTAAGCTCCTACTCAGAAATGTGCGCAGAATGTTTGATACCTTTTTGTCGTCACTGATGTAGATTGAGCATTCACATTGATCAGTTATTCAAAAAAGAAAAAAAGTAAAAGAACATGACTGATGAGTTTTGCTATTACATGTAGTATTATTATATTAATACAACTATATATTTATTATTAATAAAGATTATATTTTTTTTAATATTTATATAATATAATATTATATTAATGAATCTAATATTTGATTTATAAATGTAGAGTAAAGATAGAGTCTATTAGACAAAAATGCTTAATAAAAAAAATTATAAAGTTATAATTATAGAATTCTTATTACATCAAAGAATTATTTCTAAAATGTTTCTTATCGATATTCTCTTAAATACTGAACATATATTAGAGCAGTAGAGGTTAATAAATATTATGTTCTTTCTATTATGAAAAGAAGTTAATGTTCTCATAAGTTGAGGTATAAAAGATACCTAAAATTAATATGTAGGTATTTGCCATAAGACATGTATACTAAACCAACCCGCATGAGAATTCTATATATAGATATAACATGTCTATGGAAAGGCTCAAGTAACGATTGTGTAAGTAATTTTTAAATTTAAAATCATTAAGTTATCTTATAAAAAGAATGTTATGCTTTAAACCTATTACATGTTATCTTAATCGAGACAACGAAGAGACAAACATTAGGAATAACATGAATCATATGAAGGTACTTGAGTGATTAATAGAGGATTTATCACCCTAGGTGAATTAGAAAAAATGCTCTATCTAATCTCAAATCGTATTGAGTACTAAGAAATTCTTGGCTAAGATTAAATGAAATTTTAAAATAGTTTCAAATTTTATTTAAATGATTAATGACTATTACATAGAGAACAAACATGATTTAACATAGTAGATATACTTCATACTTTAATGTTAAATCAGAACAAACAATATGAGAATAAAACTGCTAGTGTTGTTATAATTATAATTATTAGGAAAAAAAATTCTAAAAGGACGGAAACTACCATAGCAATTCATAATAAAAAGATGATGTTTCCATTTTGAAAACAAACCAAATAACTAGTTACCCGTGGTAATATTGTTTTTCTATATGTATTTATTAGTCATTACTGTACTGATAGAGGTAATATTGATCTTTTTATAATTTTTATGTAGAGTTTTTATCGTATAAAATAATTATATTGTCTTTAAAATTGATTTTTTAAAGTTAATGTCTAGTGATATTTCTGTATTTTCATTTTTTCCAGCTCAATAAAATGGAAAGGCCATCTAAAACTTCTGGTTCCAAGGCGTCGAAAGTATAAAAAGCAATTGCACGAGCTTTAACAGAAGTCTCAGCAGCTCCAATGACAAAGTTAAATACAACCTCATCTGGATCTGTTGTTTGAATAAATGGAAAATCTTTAAGACGAACGTCTTTCATACCAGGAGCCCAGTCTACTTTTGTCTCAAGATAGCCGTTGCTTAGACTGCTCAAATCTGCAAAACACAATCTTATTAGACCAAGCTCAAAATGAAAATTTATTGCACGTAATCATTGATCTTGCCTGTGTGATTTAAGCTTGGTAATTTTTGTCGGAACGCCGGCATACCAAATTAATTAGATTGTAATATTGTTTTAATAACAATAAAGTGTATTAATAAAAAAGAAATCATTTAAAAGATAATTACTAAAAAGTTAAAACATCATTTACACTAAAATAAAATGAATGCGATGTAAAAAATAAATAAAAAGAAAACAAAAAGAAATGCAAAAGGAAATAATAATCAAATTAGTGAGCACATTTAAATACTATTTACATTATGAATAAGATGTATAGCTAAAATTAAATTTATTATACTTTAGTCAAATTGATAATCTATACAAGATCGAAGAGAAACTGGTATCGCAATCCGGCTACACCTTATTATAAACTAAATTATTTTTTATGAGTTAAATACTCCATGTTAGGCTGAAAAAAATGAGATTCCAAGCCTGAATGCGAAATATATCTTCCGCTAAAAAATACTGATAAATAAATAAAAATCTAAGAGTAGGAGGAATGCACCGGATACTCCCACCATCATAAAATTTTTATGATTTCTAGGATTATCTGATTTAATAATTGTCAGATTTTTAGAGAAGTTATTTGGAAAAGGATATTATATAAAATTTACGTGGTTCTATGGCATGTTATTTGAATTATGCCGTCGAACGTACAGTATATATAACATAATATAATATATTATATTTTAAATAAAAGAAATTGTTGTCGTGATAATGTTTTATAATCATTTCTCCATCAACTTGCAAGGGAGAATCTGGATGTTTGAAAATTTAGAAAAGAATAAAGCTGCAAAATACTAAAGAAGTTGTATAATGGTGTAATAAAGCCACTTTGCTTGGAAGTTCACTTGTAATTGATGATAACTTAAATAATAAATTAACAAGCATGTGAATTACTTTTGATTGGAGTGAAGTCTCTCTCTCTCTGAGAGCATGGAGCTGTTTAAATCCCATATAGCCACATGCATTCATAGTGGCATACATCACAACTGGAAGACCAACTTCTTCCCCAGCTTTGATGGAGATTGGAGCGAAGGGATCAGAAACAATGCAGGTAACCGGAGGGTTGTTCTCCGATACGGTATTTTTGAGTTGTAAAAGAAGATCTTTAAAGGGTGCTAAGAAATTCTTGTTTATGGCATCACAAAGAGAAGGTATGTCTTGGGTGGCATCGATATCTGAAGGAGGGAGACCATCAGGAATGGTTCTAAATTAATGGAAGCCAGGCAAGTCATCAAGGGCATGAGGTCCTCTTGACCTAAGGAAACGTTTGTGATTGAATTCTGTGTTGACAAACGTGATGTGAAGACCTTTGTAGTGAAGAAGCTTTGCAAGTTTAAGCATAGTCTTTATATGACCTTGGAGTGGACTTGGGATCATAACAACATGAGGCTTCGAAATGGATCCGATATCTCTCTCCTTCTCTCTTACTAGCTAGTTTGCTTGCTTCTCTCTGTTCAGTCTCAACGATTCTTTTCCTGTCATTTATAGCCAGAAATGCTTGTTTTTCTATTTCCAAATTTGTATCTTCCTTGAACTTTTTATTTTTATTTTATTAATGTCATGTTTTGCCAAGTCATTGTAGTTGTACTATAGTGATAACGACGAGAATTTTTACAGGCACGAGGGAATACCAAGTAGTAGTTTATTAGTTGTTTTTTTTGGATTTATTTAAAAAAAAATATTATAATTAGAATAAAAAATTTTAAATGAAAATATTTTTTTTATATATTTGTCTCGTTTTTTTCAAGGTGGATCAGACATAAAAAATAAAAAGCAACTAATTAATTTGTGAATCACAGCTCACAAAATCAAATCCTAAATATTTTTATTTAGGAAGGAAACCTACCAAATCTTGCACTTACAAACTAGCTTACACTGTGGGTAAAATAATATCAACTACTCAAGAGCGCACTAATTGTCTCCCTCTCCACTTAGGTTTTGTCTTTAATGATTGGTTGTACCATGTTTCTTGCCATTCGAACCACTCTAGCATCTATATTAGCCTCTTTCTCTATAGCACGCATCATGTATATTCACTTTGCCTTGATTGAACTGTGTTAGTATTATGGAATGTGTTGTATTTTAGAAAAGATTATATTTTTCTTGTATAATGTTATATTGTGCAGTGTGCTACATATTAATTATTGTATTCTACTCTACTTATATAAATATAAGAGATGACTACTATAATATGAGAGCCTCTTAAATTGATCATAAACCTTGTTTTAACTTGGTATTAGAGCTTAAAACATCTAGAATAGATTCAAAGCTTCCTTCCCCTCTGCAGAACATGTTCCAGGCTGCCTCCCCTGCATAACAGATTCTTCCCTGTTTTTTTCGCTCTTGCCCGATCTTTGCTATTGCAGGTTTCTTGGTGCAATTTTTGCTACTACATTATTGCCTCCCCTGTAGAACAGATTGTTCCTCAACCGTCTCTCTTGCCTCCGTAGACAAGTGTAGTATTTCAGCTTATTTCCTCCGCTGCAGTATTCCAGCTTACTGCACTCAGCTAGCTCTTCCTCAACACAAGTTATTTCTCCAGCAATAATTTGCCGATTCTGGATCCTTCTGCTGCCACAACTATGAACAATGGCAGCTCTTTTACTTCTTCCTTGAATGTACCTGTCTCTACCAACAATGCAGTCATGACTACTGCAACAATTTCTGCCGCAAAAATAGTCATCACTCCACTTTCTAACACACAACATATAATCAATCTTAAGCTTACCAACACCAATTATCTATTTTGAAATCAATCTTAAGCTTACCAACACCAATTATCTATTTTGATTGGTCAAGGAGTGTTCTCCTTTGTCAATGGCTCTACGATGTCCTACTTCACATGTACAATGATGTTTCTACCACTGAAACAACCAACAACTCTGGCTTTTCCCAAGCCTTTTTGGCATGAAAACAGCAAGATAAACTTATCCTCAGCGCCCTCCTCTCCTCTTTGTCCATAGACGTGCTCCATCTTTGTGGTAGATTGCCTAACATCTGCAAGTGTATGGAGCACGTTAGAACATGCTCTTGCATCTCCGTCAAACTCTCGAATCATGCAATTACATGGTTGTCTTCAGGACCTTCGCCTGGGTGATGATTCTGTCACCACCTATCTACAGAAAGTTAAGGGGTTCTTTGATGAACTTGTTGTCGCAGGTCGCCCCATCTTTTTCACGGACTTCAATTTGCATGTTTTTCGGGGTCTCCGTAGTGACTTTCATGATCTTATTACAAGCTTGTCGACAAAAGTTGACCCTCTGTCGTATTCTAAACTCCATAGCCACCTATCCACTCATAAATTTTTACATCGGAGCTCTTTTCCATTCAGTCACACGGCTGCACTGTTGCTGCCAACGCCTACACAGCCCCCTTCTGCCTTTGCTGCCTAGTGAGTATTTTCAGGATTTAATGGCACTAGTTCTTCCTCCCAGCAGGGTAGAGGAAGACGTAATGGTTGGCGTAACATGCGCCCCTCCTCTGCCCAGTATAGTGGCAACGATTTCAGAGGAGGCAATAACAGGCATAACTAGCAGCAGCACCGTGGAAACTTGCAACAACACCGTCCTGACTAGCAGCAAAACAGATCCAACACTGGACAGTGGGGGCGTCAGCTGAATTGTCAGCTCTGCAACATGTTTGGGCACTCCACACAGTAGTGCTCGCAGCTTGTGCACCATGGGAATCAAGCATAAGCTAATCTCTCTTTTAGTAACGCTTCAGCAGTAGAAAATTTTGTCACTTTGTTTCTTGACACCGACGCAAATCAACAAGTTACTCTAGATATTTCTAGTACGATCAATTACATGTTAGTGATGTTAAGGGACTTGTCATATCTAATACAGCCCATAATATCTTACGTACCCCTAACCGAGTCTTTACTTTGTCTAATATATTGCATATGCCACAAATTAAGAAACGACTCTTATTTGTTCAACAATTATGCCTTGAAAATTGTGTCTTTTTTGAATTTCACTCTTCTGTTTTCAAAGTTAAGGATCTCATAACCAAGCCAGTTCTGATTTCCAATCAGAGTAAAGATGGCCTCTATGTCTTTTCAGAGTCTTCTGCCATGTTTCAGCCTCAAGCTTTTTTGTTTGCTAGCTTATCCACTTCTACTAATGTTTGGCATCGTCAAGTCGATCACCCTAGCTCCCAGGTTTTGAGTTTCTTAGCGTCAAATAAAAAGGTCACTTGTACCTCTCGTCCTTTAAATTTTCAGTGTCCAGCATGTCCGTTAGGAAAATCATTGCGTCTGTCATTACAACCTACGACCATAAAACATCTACTCTAACAAGTTGGATCCGCGAACTTGTGTTTGAGATTAAGCCTCGTTCCATAAAACCAGCTCTAATACCATGTGAAAATAATTAAGATGAAACACGAAAAGGAGACTAGAATTATGAATGATTTGTTTATTATGAGTGCTTAGTTTTAACCTAAATACAAATAAAGTATATATAGGTTAAACTGAAAGTATTATTCTACCCTTAATAAATAAGACTACATAAATATTATTGAACAGTTTCAACATGTGTTCGACCCTTTCAATTTTAAAATTTTAAATGAATTCATATGACATATTTCATCACTTGAAAAGCCTGAATTCATACAACACAAAGCACAGTCATTGCATGCATTTTAAGAATACCCACTTACATATTCAAATTCAAGAGCAGGAGGTGACACGAATTGATTCAGTGGCTCAAATGACTTGGTATCCTCATCTTTATTTCTTAACTGGAAGATAGAATGCTTCAAATAACAAATTCAAACATCCACCAATAAATATCTGAAAAGGAAAAAGAAGAATTGCAGTCCTATATCTCATATTAAGCACAGTGCCAAAAGATCAAGAAGAACCAAGGTGGTGGAATATAAATCTCTACTTGTTATTATTTTGTTTGTTTTTTCTTCTGTAGGAAACAGGACTGGGATGCCGATTTTAACCTACAGCGCCATGACAGGGATTGTTTTCTTCATATTATCCACCGTCACGTTCCCCAATTTGACATCTCTCTAGAGAATATTATGTGCGTGATTTGTTCTTTCAATGCTCTAAAATGTGCCAGGGCAGTGCTGGAAAGAGAGACGCATTTTAGAGAAGCAACTTTTATCACTCCTTCAGGATGCTACTCGATGAACCCACTGCATCGTGCAGCTCGGAAGGTTTAACCCTGAAATGATTGACTTGTGTCTTTTCTATGGAGACAGCAGATGTGTTATTGATGACTAGCACAATAAGATGCTTCTTGTCATGGGGTAATTTTTCGCTACATGAATAAACCCGTGCGGCAGCCTAGTCTCCCGCTAGACTCAGCCTTCCCTCGCCAATCTCACTCGTGTTTGCCTAGTAACTAAGCAAGCGGAATACACAAGTAAGAATAAGAATCAAAGTGCACAACAAGCTTTACAGGAACTCTTTCCCAATCGTTATTGATCTCGTACACAAAGGAAACTATACACAAATCTGTATGTGTGCTATGCACAAAGATTGCATGCTACACCAAGCTATCTCTAACTAGTGCTTTACATGTTCTTGCATGCCCCTACATGTTGGACAGTCCTTCGTCCAAGTTTCAGATCGTGCCAAGTCGAACCAATGACTTGCACAAGCCGTTTCGCGCTGCCGAATTCACATTTGCGTGCAGGCTGCCAATTCCTGCGATGCTGAATTCGCATCTGCGTGCAAGCTGCCAATGTCTTTGCTGCCGAATTCCACGACAACCCCTGTTCTAATCAACCTATGCCCCTGACGAGTTTTCCTGCTTGACATGGATAGTCCATCATCCAGCCCGTGTTCGTCAACAATCTGCGCAGCCAATTTTCCTTTGACGAACCTACAGCCGCACAAATCTGCGCTGCCAATTTTTTCCACTGTTGGCATAGCTGCCAGCACCCTTAGACATTGTTTTGGACAGCCTGCTTAAAGTGTGCACCTCGTGCACGTTTAACACTGTTACAAACCACCCCTATTAAAAGAACCCAACACCCTCGTCGGACAGATTCGAAGTATCCTCACACCGTATCTGTTCCTCGTCACAATCCATGTTTCTCCCACAAAACCTTTAGCTTTCACCACATTCAACAACAATTCAGTCCACCGAATTTCATCAACCTGTTTCAAAACCAAGTTGTGACACATTCTGTTTGGTTCGTTAGTTTTCCATAAATGTCAAACATATCATACTCGTAAGTCTGTTTCGCAAAGTTTAGATGCCACACCTAGCACCCAAGGAATTCGTCCCTTTCTTCACAAAATACAGCCATACAAAACCCCCCATCAAGGAATCATATGAACTCCTATACGAACCCATAATTCCTCATCTATTCCGTATTCCACTTGCAAGTATAAAATTCCAAATATTGCTTACTTGTACATTGTACAGCAATCAACTCATCCTGCCGAATTCGCCTCAGCCCATGTAAGGCTGCCGCTCTCCATCGCTGCCGAATTCTATGCGGTGTGTTTTTTGTTGGCACATCCTCACGCCTAGAGTTAAACCATGATTTGTCCATCGTCAAAGTTATAAAACTCCTCCGTGTTGGTCCCAACGTGACTAAAGTCCATCTCAGTCACTGTTTTGTCTTCTTTGCCCTGCACTGTCCATCGTCAAGGTCTCCACCGAAGACATCAATTTTGCCTCCCCCAAGGCAGCAAAGACACACCAAATCTTCATAGATTTATCTGGCCATTCGACCAAGTCTTCCTCAACTTCGTCGCTAAATTTTGCTTCCACCACCCTAAACATTCCTTCATCAAGATGCACAAAATTCCCCACTTTCTGCCCCTACAAGGCAGCAAGGCCAGACAACATCCTCACCAATATGCTGGCCCATGACAACTGAATTCCATCTCGATCGTCAAGCAAACGCATAACATTTACGTATGTCATATCCCCAACACCATCTTCCACACTGACAGCGTCAAGGTTTCCCTCTTTGGGCAACAAGCCCACAGAAAATAATTTCCATCGCAAGAGAAAAATAGTGTAAATTCATTTTCGAACCCTTACCGATTTGCCTTCTCGTCTGACCTTCCATCGTCAGTAGCAAGTTTGGGCTCTCTCCCACTGAATTGCTTCTTCTATTTTGCCCCAACCTTCCCATTTAGGCTTCGAAAAAAACTTAGAAACTCCCAGCAATCCCTTCGCTGGCCTCTGCTCTCAAATTTGTCATTCCATCAACAGTTTCGATGGTCGAATCAGCACCTATTTTGATATGATTCCTTTGTCATCACTTTGCGTCGCCCATAGATTAGTTAAGCCACCAAACTTCGTAGGCCTTTGAACACCAACACTGCCCAAAAATGCTAGCAAGTTTTTCCTAAAATGGCTTCAAACAAATCAGCCCTTCGATCTGCCCCACAACTATTCATCGTCTGTGCTACGAAACAACCCATCATTTCGTCAAGAACGCGAACTGCGCTCTGCTCCAAAGTTTTTGCCAGTCCATCGGCAGCAGCAATGCTTCTCCCAAATCAGTCCCTTTGATTTGTCCAGAGAAACATCAGCATTCTCGTCGCTGATCATTGCGCTGAAATCTGCCTATCCATCGGCAGAAGCAGTAGCTCTCCCAAATCAGTCCGTTGATTTGGCCACAGAATCATTCTCGTCGTCCTGCCAAGAAAGCAATCGCGCTCTGATACCAATTTCACAAACTATCCCAACGATAGCTTCAACAAATCAGTCCTTCGACCTACTGTCCACAAAACAGTCTCGTCGTCCTACCAAGAATGCAACCACACTCTGATACCAATTTCGCAAACTATCCTAACGATAGCTTCAACAAATCAGTCCTTCGATCTGTTGTCCACAGAACAGTCTCGTTGTCCTGCCAAGAATGCAACCGCGCTCTGTTACCAATTGTTACGGGGTAATTTTTCACTACGTGAATAAACTCGTACGGCAGCCTAATCCCTCGTTAAACTCAGCCTTCCCTCGCCAATCTCACTCGTGTTTGCCTAGTAACTAAGCAAGCAGAATACATAAGTAAGAATAAAAATCAAAGTGCACAACAAGCTTTACAGGAACTCTTTCCCAACCTTTATTGATCTCGTACACAAAGGAAACTATACACAAATTCGTATGTGTGCTATGCACAAAGATTGCATGCTACACCAAGCTATCTCTAACTAGTGCTCTACATGTTCTTGCATGCCCCTACATGCTGAACATTCCCCATGCATGTTGCTGCTTACCCATACATGCCGCCCCCTCAACCAAAAACTACAACAAGTATTTATAGACAAGCATTTACAAGGCACACCCCTCATTCCTACTTTTAAGGAAGTAGTGGGACACTATCTCACCCATGTTCACCCATGAACATAGTGGCCTCATTATCTACCAAGTAATGGTAAGTTTTCCCCCCCATGATCCCCCATGATCTTAGTGGGTTAAGAGCAACCCCTGGTCAGCCCCCATGTTCAGCCCCCATGATCCCATGATCTTGGATATCCATAATTGCCACTACCCACGTTCTGCATGCCCACCTGGCAGCCCCATCTGCCAGCTCTTGCTGTGTCATTTGTTGAGTCACTCACATGTCTTGGACAGTCCTTCGTCCAAGTTTCAAATCATGCAAGTCGAACCAACGACTTGCACAAGTCGTTTCGCGCTGCCGAATTCGTATCTGCGTGCAGGTTGCCAATGTCTTCGTTGCCGAATTCCTCGACAGCCCCTGTTCTCGTCAGCCTATGCCCCTGACGAGTTTTCCTGCTTGGCATGGACAGTCCATCGTCCAGCCCATGTTCGTCAACAATCTGTGCTGCCGATTTTCCTTTGATGAACCTACAGCCGCACAAATTTGCGCTGCCGATTTTTTCCACTGTTGGCATAGCTGTCAGCACCCTTAGACACTATTTTGGACAGCTTGTCAAAGTGTGCACCCCGTGCATGTTTAACACTGTTACACTTCCACTCCATGTGGCGCTTCTTATGTGTAGTCCGGAAGTGCTCGGGTACTACAAATCATTGCATAGATGCTCTATTGTCTGGGAAGGGCTGCTCGGTTAGAGGTGTGTTGTTTGCATGTTCGATGGGGACAAAACGAAGACAATTCCTAAGTTTGGAGTATACTATATGGAAGACGTGCTTTTTGAGGCACTCGACTATTGATTGTATTTATGCTTCTACGTACCTTTTCGATTCTTGTTAACTTTACCTCCTTTTTTCTTCAGGGATCTGGCAGAGTAGTGGGGAGATTGTTTATATGATCTCACCTTGAGTTCTCAAATCAAAGAGTTACTGTTCCTGTTTTTATGTAACAATTTTCCGCTCTTTAGTATTCTTTGTACATGATTGACGGATGACATTGAGCTATATGCAGAATAATCTCCGAACTCCTTTAGTTTGCTTTAAAGTAGAGTAAAACAAACTAGAGACACCACACTTTCGAAACAAAAAGAAGAAAGCTTCTGAGTTCCTTCATCTCCAGCTTGGAATGAAAGCTTTCCGTTCGCCATGTTTTGTTTTGTGAGTTATAAATGATCTAGTTCTGATAAATAAAAAAGGCAAAGCCGTTAGCACTTGCTCAGGGTTTTTCATTTCTTGATCCATGCAAAGCTAACCAATAGCTAGAGTGGGAAACCATGCTTTTAGGACACCAGCAGTGTCCCAACGAGAGACTTAAAACATGGTAAACAAAAGGTACTTAAATTTATCCCCTGGGAATTAGATGTATGCCTAACAATTTAAGGCAGAGTTTTCGATTCTGAAAATGCCATCTTCAAATCAATATTGACAGAGCAAGCTGCTTCAGAAAAAAATAAAAATAAAAAATGAAGGAATTGCATTTATAAAGCACTAATTACAACATGGATAAAACCCAATTATAGATATAATAGACGAGATAATAAGGTTGGATAAAACAAGACATTCATTTTTTATAATGTCAGAAAATCAAGTGGTAATGAATCCATTTCGCTTTAATGTCGAGAAATCAAATGAGAATCATGTAGTTCCTTATATAGGCAGACAGTTCTTTGGCATCGCCATGGCAAAAGGAGCCACAACCTTTTCTTTGTACAACACATGGAAAATGGGTGTGAAGGAGGAAGCCCATAAACAATGACAAGGTTTTTTCACATTGCATATGCATTTATACATCAACCATGGCGGAAGGAAATGAAGAAATGTAGAGCCATCCTCCATAAATACTCATACTTTTAGCTCCTTCTTTCAAGTGCCATGAAAGTGATAAGAATATGAAATAATGTTAATTAGATGAACCGATGGAGAAATAATCAGCTCTTAAGAAACCTCCAAGGCCCCATACCAGTTCCTATCCTGCAGGTGTTGATGTATAAAGTGAAAATGAAGTAAAATGAAAGAAATTGTAGAAAATAACTTATTTGAATATCATATATTTACCATTTCGACATGATTTATCACCTTAAAAAACCAGCTAATGCACGCAAACTCATGAAAGTGGCCAACGCAACCCAGATGCCAACATAACCATGACTTGAGGATAGGGTAAATAAGCAAAGAATGCTTATAATTGCCACCAAAACCTGGGAGGTGCAAGGAGACACAAAGTGAAAAAAGATGATGTAAGAGAATTTAACATGAAGACTCACATTTACTATTGCCAAAATGCAGATGATAGAGTAAATGAATCCAAACATCCTGGACTTGGAAGGTGGCTGTAAGATTATTTACTTTTTTTTTCCTGATGCTTTCTTATAAGCCAAACTAAGCTTTGAAAAACAAGTAGGGAGAATTGAGAGGCAAAGTATACCATTGAGTAAGCGGAATATGCAAAATCTGACGCTCCATAGTTGACTCCATCAAAAACAAAGGCCAAAACATTGATTGGTTGAGTTGCTGCAACAAACTGATGGGAAAAAGTGCGAAAATCTTTATTCACAAAATGATCCAGAATCCATGGAGCTAGAAAGAAAGAAAATACACTACTTTTGTTGACAGAAGAAATGCAGTGAAGATACCGGGATGCCCACACTAATAAGGTGCAAAACACTGGCGTCTTTTGTAAACAATCTCGAAGCAAACTGTAATCCAACTGAAAGGATGATCGAGAGCACTACACCTAGGACCAAAGCATACTGCAATACCACCACAGACAATATATATATAAAAGTGAAAACAAAATAAGTAGCCATCATATATCTGTACTACAAGAAAGAAAAAAATAAAGAAAAATGCCATGCTTCTTTTCTATTTTATTCAGACCAAGTCATCCCTTCTTTTTGTTTATTCCTTTTCTATCAGTCTTTTTTTAGATAAGAACTTTTTTAAACTGACCAATTCTTAAAAATGATGGTGGAAGAAGTAGAAGAGAATGAAATATAAATCATAGAGGAATCGATATTATCTGATGGCATGACAATATATAAATATTTTAATGATTAATTATTTAAAATTATAAAATTATTTGTGAGTACTTAATATTAGTTATATATCAGCACTTGATCCATTCCAATAAAACTACTACTTCCGTTAAAAAGGAAGCATACCTGTAATACACGAGAAGCTGTGGCTGTGGCTTTGTCATAATCCTTCTTTGCAAATGCACTTGCTAGGATTGCCTGAAAAACATGGGGAATCCATTACCATCTGATCACATGGAGAGACTCAGAATCAAAACACACTTAATACTAAAGCTAGCTCGCTACTCCAAGAAACAAAACTATATATGTACGTCCAAAAAGAACCTAAAATTTGATTAAAAGACTTGGAAGGAAAGGCAATTTAATTATCCCAACTCTCAAGATGGATTGTTGATATGGAAACTATTTAAAGTTAGCATGTATTAAGACAATTTGATATACCCTGCTTTCCAGTTCTAGGATACTTCGGAACCAGAAGGCAGAGAGAGCTTATGATAATTGCTGGAAGAAGGAAGACTCTTCCCAAAAATTTTCCATTTTTGGCAAGTATCATGTGATTAAACCAAACTTTTAGTCAATAAGAAGAAGATTTTTCCCAAGAAAATTTCGAAGAGCTTTGGTTCAAATTTTGGAGATGATGTATATGTATTTCTGGTCATTTAAAACTTCATGCACAGGCGAGTGGGGAGTTGCTTCTTTATCAATGAATGCAGGTGATGGTGTAATTATCACTGCGGTTATTGCATTTACATACAATTCACATTTCTTACCTGTCCAGCCACAGCCAGACCATCAGCAAGCAAAGAGGTCGCCAACCAAATCTGCAAGGAAACCTGAAATGCAGCCATTGATGTAGATCCGTGCCTTGTAGCCAATGATGCTGCCAGAGTGACACAGGCTGTTGCAGCTATTACTCTTACGAGGAGAAGACACCCTTAATGGAAGCAAGGAAAAGTCTAGAATACATCAGTGATGGTAGCCATTAACAGATAAATGCCATAGGAAAGTGAGACAGTTGATATGCACACAGACACACAGGAAAAAATAAAGAATGCCTCACCATTTTTGAGAAACCGGCCAATTTGGAGGTCTTCCATGCTTGGTGATAGTAGATCAACATGTTTAATTAATTTCCATAACAGTATTATAGAGATTAAGTACCTGTGATAACCATAGACAAGTCGTAAATCATGGTGCCCGCACCATACAATTTGCAGACATCAATCTAAGTACAATACGAGATAAGAAACCACAAAAAATGTGTATGCTATACTATTAGCAGAAAGATAGAACTTACTGAGAAATGACATGTGCAATGGCTGCACCACTGACATCCATTCGGAATACGAATATAAATATGGGATCTAATACAATGTTTGCCGCATCTCCAATAACTACATAAATATCAACAGGTAAAATATCAATTATTTTGGACTAGACCATGCATACTATGCTTTGTTAATTCGGCTATCAACACACTAAGGGGAATGCAACAAGAGAAATCATCTCACCAGTAGCATATAAAGGAGTTTTTGTATCCTTAATTCCTCGAAAAACCCCTTGCATAGCCAAGGAAAGGAGAACAGCAGGAGCACCGAGTGACCTCAATATCAAGTATCGTTCCGCTGGTATTAGCATCGGAGAATCCTGCAGACACAACATAACTTCCTAAGAAAAAAAAATCTTTATGGGGAATTTGAAGTTCAAACAAGAGAGATTGCTGGGTAAATCACTTCCCGCTGTTTGATGAAGTGGTGAGAAACAATTTGCATAAAATTGCTTCGTTAACTTTCATGGTGGAAGCAGATATATTTAAGCAATTTCTCCATATAACAAACTTAATACCAGCATCATATTTAAGCAATTTCTCCATATATTTAAGCAATTTCTCTAACTAGCATCATATCAACTCACCAACAAGATAATAAGAAAGTAAACAATCATCCAGAGACAAATATGGATTGTCAAGTTGCTGCAAAGACTAGAAGGTGCAAAAGAAATGGGGAATAATAACCAAACATTCAAATCACTCAAGCTAGTGCACTTACAGAATTTACACCCATGTAGCTCAAGATTGGTTTAGCAGAAAAGGTGAGGAATAAAGTTTGGATTATGCCAAGAACACAACCAACGAGCAAAGCAGAAGAAGCAGATGGAATATGCCTTCTCTCATATTCCCTTTTGGTGTAATTACTGCTCACGGATGATGATTTGTATGTGGACTCTGCTCAGAGAAGAACAGAGAAACAGAACATCTTACACAGGTTAGAATTATTCAAAAAATCATAGAAAAGTTAAGTAGAGACCACGAATCATCTTGGCAAAACAATAGCAGAAGTATACCAGCTTGAGGTAACAGCTCTTCCATTTCTTTATTGACAGCAAAACGACATTGAAGTTTTGCCTCTTCATGGTCTTCAGTAGTCAATCCTCCAGTAGCATCTTCCTCAGCAACCAAAGAAGTTGTGATACTAACAAGTGGGAATATGGCAATCTTGGACACTTGATTGAAAACAGCAATAGAAACCCCAACAGCAGCAAGCTCCACAGGGCCTGTGCAAAAGAACATAAAAACTGAAACTAAGTACTATACCTTGTGCTTGTTATGCTGGTAGTAGTTATCACTATTTCAATTGAAATAGATATCAATTCAATTTAGCAAGCATGCTAGTTACAACATCAAACACAATATGTTGATGTTCTTCATAGTTTTGTAGTGGTATTCAACCATCATCATTTAAAAAAGAAACAAATAAAAATTCCCATAATGTGATATCTATTATATACATGCAGCTGTCTTCTCCAAAAAAAAAAAAAGAAGTTGCAAGCACAAACCTATATGGCCAATGAATGCTGTGTCAATTAAAGAAGCAATAGGGTCTGCTGCTAAAGCAAGTGCTGCAGGAATTGCAATTTGTGCTATTTCCAGCCCCAACTCATCCTTCCTGAAAACACTCCTGGCCAAACAATTAGGGAATAAAATGTTAGATTTTATCAAATCATCGTTAACCTTTCATAAGGTAACAATTAATCTCAAAAACCAGAAAGAAACTGATCTCCTGAAAACAAAGAAAAAAAACATTTATCAACAACGAACAAAGTCCATATCGGCTTTATTTTATACATGGATGTTGTTGACGTCCATTGGTAACCAAAAGGAACTAAACTAATAGTTTCAGAAACAATACCTTGCGTCCTTGAAGAACACAAAGAGAGGCATCTTGGCCATGTTTCTCCATAGATAAAGAACAGCATCAGCGGCGAACATTGGCTATAATCTTACAAAACCAACAGATGGAGTCAATATTACTAGTCCTTTATCAGAGAGCTCCAAATTATGAAAAAAAATCAAACTCAACAACCCTCAACATCAAATACACGAGAATCAAATAACCAAGAAGTTCAAGTATGTCAAAGAACTGTTCGTCAAACAAGTTGACAAGGAAAAAAATGAAAGCAGAAAGAACCTGGAAAAAAGAAAACGCACCCAGCCTATGAATCAAGGTTAACAGAGAGTTAGTGGGCAAAAATTGATAAGAGAAATACGAGTTCTTGGAGTGCTGAACTAACCATGTTTAACCCAGGACAGGAAGGCGGAGTCCGCATATACCTCCCTCGGTTACGCTAAGCCTCATGATATTGAAAAACTATAAAATATGCATTAAAAGTGCCTTGTTGCTTTAACTTAACATGTCACTGTCACGAACCGATCCCCGACCAATAACCGGCATATATGTAAGGTCTCTCTCCATGTTATTTACCAATACAAACTCAAACATATATATAAACCTTTCCCTTTAACTCAACTAGAGTTCTATGCAGTATTTGATAGCATAATTAACTTCATAATACAAATCAATTATTACAATATAATTCAATAAAAACACTAACTAGATATAATAAAATAATATTAATTACAAATAAAAAAACAAGTTTTAAAAGTCCAACAAAAATAATCTATTAACAAAGCTATAAGTTTGAAGAGAATAACTAATAAAAGGATGAGTTCAACGACTTAATAAATGCATAATATTCAATATACACCTACAATGTAATACAATAATGAGAATATATACAAGATTGGCTTTATGTTTTTACAAGTGAGTTTCACGAGCAAGCCATAACAAGAATATAAAAAGGTAAAACTCGTCAAAAAATCAAAATGCAGTGAGCATAATGCTTCAAACAATGAGGTTATCAGTCACTAAATATTGGTGACTCCCCCGACTAACTAGGATTAAGAACTACGATGTGCACAAAAACTAAAACTATTCTGTTAGTATGAGGATTCTAACTGACTGATATATCATAGGGTCATAATCAAACAAACAAATTCATAGCCTAGCATGGAACCACGTGATATATATATATATGTGTGTGTGTGTGTGTGTGTGTGTGTGTGTGTGTGTGTGTGTGTGTGTGTGTGTGTGTGTGTGACTTGTGCTTCATTGTAGGACATATATTTTTATTTTTTATAAAAAAAAAAATTATATATGCAAGTTTTTTCAACACATTTCTGTAGTTTAAAAAATTTAAGTTCAAATAAATTTGTTATGCATATATGTGATTAAATAAATCGAAAACTATGTACGCAAATAAATAAATAAAAAGTCAATACCTGAAAATAGAACTTAAAAAATCAAGAGACAAGTATAAATCAAGATATTTAATTTTGAAAGATAGGACATTTATCCAATTGTGTTTACTAAATTTATTTATTAAAATAATTTTTTTATTTAAGCAAATGATAATAGAAATAGAGACACAAATTAAATTGATCGAATAAAATAAAAGGGAAAAAAATCATACAAGGCTGCATATATTAGAAATATTATCTGAAAATATTTTTTTTTTCAAAAATAAAGTTCATTCATACAAAAGATTAAAAAAAAATATAGATGAATCAGAAAAACTCTTCAAATTTAAATGCATAACTAAAAGAATTAATCATCATTTAAAAAAGACTCTCCAAACAAAATGACAAAGAGAAGGGGTACTAATTTAAATATAAATCTAAAAAAATAGATAGAAAACCGTAAAAAAAGAATCAATAATTTAAAAAAATCAGGAAAAAAAATTAGAGAAAAAAGCAAAAGTTATGCTAGGCCTGCTAATTTGCCCTATTTTGTCAAGGCCTGTATGATTGAACCTTTAATTATTTTTTTGTTTGCAACTGGGGAAGATAACATGTCATCCACCCCAAGTTGTTTTAGAAAAAATCAGACGACGCGTCATCTGATTTGCCCAGATTCTAGCACCTGTGGTGGCCAGAAAATCGGTGCTTAAGTTTTTTTACCCAAAAACCTTTTTTCAATTTATTTTGACCCAAAACACCTATAAAATATCATAGAAACCGCAATAAACTTATATATGGTTTCAAAAAACCAAAAAAACAACTACCAAAAAAACCAAAATCAACTCGAATCCAAAAATTAACTCGAGTCCAAATATATTTTTCACGAACTTTAAAGGTAGAAAAACACATAATATAAACTCTTTTTATCAAATGGAACCATTTGACACAAATATAATCTATTTTGGTGGTCTAAATCGGTGTCACCGACACTTTTCTCTCTCTACCATCGGAATCCACCGACCTCTTTCTCTCCTCTCAACTAGAGACTAAAAATAACAGAAATAAACTGTTGCATCAAAATTGAATTGGAAAATTATTAAGATACAAAAATTATAAAATTTGCATGATTTTTAAAATTTAAGGACCAAAGTGTATCTTTTACGAAACTTATGGCATGCCACCTATATTTGATCTTTTTTTTATTTTAGTTTTTTTTTTTTTTCAATCCTACTTTTTTATAAGAAATTAAAATTAATTAGTCTTTAATTAGAACTAAATCGTTAAATAAAAAAGTTTGAAAATAAAATTAAAAAAATATAAAATTTTACATAATGTGAGAAGATGAAGAATGAAAGCGTGCTCAGTAAAAAAACACTAAAGCTTTTTAGAATAATACTTTGTATGGAAAACTCTACTCCTATTGTACCTACAGAATTAAAAAGCGACGGCGAGCAAAACTTGTCGCCGGAGTCAAATTTTCAAATAAGCAAGGGTAGGTTTGAAAGGGTTGGCTCTCCACTATAAATAATAATATTTTCAACATCGGTATTATGAGGTATGTCCCTTTTGAATTTTAATCATTATGTGGATGTAATGGAGATCAAAAGATCTACTACCTACTGCCTAGGTTGTCTTTCAATATTGTGATTTGATCTTCTTTTAAAAGTAGTATCTTCATTTAGTGTTTGCTAGGTTACTTCCTGCTAAGTTTTTGAAGGTAAGAAATAATATTCTAATTTTTTTTTTAACATTATTATGAAACCAGTTTAACAGGTTAAATTTAAAAACTTGAGTGATTTGTTATCTAATTTAGATTTTAAATTAAATAATATGAAAGTGGCTTTAACATAATCTAGATTAAAAAAAAAACAAATATGGATTGACTTAAAAAAATTCAAAGTAAGATTTTTAAAAAAAAATTAAAATGATAATATATTAACCCACCAAACTAGTTACCCCAATCAGGTTATGAGTTTCATTGAGTTTAATAACATTTTTGTTATTTAGTTATATGATAAAAAATATTAAGAGAAATTAAAAATCAACAAAATATTAAAAAATAAAGCTAATAAAAATCAATGTAAAAAAAAAAAAAAACCAAACCAAGCTCAAGGGCCTAGGTGGACTAGCATGTCTGGACCTTAAGGAAAGCCCGAGAGCTTGGTTATGGGGCAGGCCCACTCATTTAAGCTATTTTTATTTTTTTTCTACCTCTTTTTTTTAAAACAAAATCCTAAAATTTGGCCATCAATGTAGAAGCTAGAAGATTACAGGTGTGGGTTTTTAGGTTGAAAATAAAAACACCTCAAAATATCATAAAAATCAATATAAATTACCTAACAACCCAAAATGACTCAATAAAATAAAAATCAATCGAATTTAAAAAAATTAAAATTGAACTCAATTTGTCATCCTCGACATGTTTAGAGGAAAAACAATTGTCATGGAACTCTTGTCATCGAATAGAACTCTTTTTTACAAAGCTTGACTATTTTAATTGTTAAACCAATCAAGGAGTTACATAGAGTTTCGCAATATATACTCTTCACACACAAGTGGAGTGTGAAGAGAATTTTCAAAGAGAATTATTCCCTAGAGATCAGTTGGAGAGCCTACAAATTCTTAAAGAGAGTTCTTGTGTTAACTATTAGCAACTGAATATTTAAGTTAAGATGATAATAGTTTGAAAATCACTAGATATTTTAGCAAGCTACTACGATAAAAAACAAAACAGAGTATTTATCTTGACAATTAAGGTAATATAGTTACAAAAAAATTATAATAAGAAATATTTCTATTGTAATCTTCTAAACTATTGAAAGTTGTCTATTTTGAGTTTAGCTGCTCTAGAGAGTGTTTTTAATTTTTTAAGAGTTCTTCAAAAAGTTTTTTTTTATAATTAAATAACTTGTTTATTTAAGTTTTTTGCATTTATATTTATGTGGTTACTCTTTAATATTTGAAAAGTGTTATCACATTACTTTTTAATATATAAAAAATAGAAACGAGATTGTCACTTCGCATGAGACATGAATTCAAGCAATGTTCTTGAATGAAAGAATTGTATTTCTTTCTTTAAATGCATAGATATTATGAATTATGTGGTGCCTTTCTTTTCAAATGTAATAAAAAAAAATATCAATGATGTCTGAAAAATAAATGACGAAATGTGATTTGTATTTATGGAATTATGGATAACATTATTGTAATTTTAGATTATAAATGAAAAATTATTATTTTAAGGATTTTTAGTCATTAAAATAAATATAATAATAAACCTGTAAATAATCAAAACAAATTATTAATTTTTTTAGAAAATACTAATCATTAATGCGCGTATAAAATTTAAAAATATAATATAATTTCTCAAATTATAAAAAAAACAAGATCAAACCTTAAATAATCTTTTTTTTATTAATATAAATATCTAAATCAAATCAACTTGGGTATATCTTAAATAATTTTATATGCCGAAACCTTGATAGGATTTTTATAATTACCCCAAGCAGGTATAGAAAGAATCATGTTCGTTATGGATTCCTGGCTGTACCGATAAAAGATAAGGAATCATTCATTAACAAATATGTTTGGGAGGGCGGTTATAGTTATTATATTTTTTGTTAAAATATATTAAAATAATATTTTTTTTATTTTAAAAAAATTATTTTTAAAATTAGTATATAAAATGATCTAAAATATATAAAAAATTAAATTTTAATTAAAAAAATTAAATTTTTTAAAAACATGATATATACTGCATTCGCAATCAAACATGTCTCTTCCCGATGCCAACTCACCCACTAAAGCCACCTATTTAGCGGCCAATTCAGGTTAGGTCAAATCATGAATCTTAGACCGGGTTAGATCCCGAGGCTTGAGCCAGGTATAACTGTGTTAAAATCAATAATAATATTCTTACTTTTTAGGGACAACTCTTGTAACTATTGTTATTTAAAAATAAATAATTATTATTCTGAAAAATCAGTAAAAATATATTTTAGATAATGGTTTGAGATTATATAATTCCAAAATCTATTTTTAGACAAAGCTACATCAAGTATGATTATAATTATATAATTCAATGTAATCTTTTTTTTTTATTTGTTTGGTTATACTATAATCAGTAATGTACTTCAAATTTATATATTTAAAATACTTAATTTAATGAAACTGACTAAAAATTATGTAACTTCAAAGTTAATCTATAGTACAAAAATTAAGGAATCTATAGTTTTTAGTTACACTCGGATATAAAATTCCAAATTCTTTGCAATTGGTTCATTTTATAGGGATGTCTTCCCTTCACAGCATAAATAATTTAGTTTCTTAGATTGCATTTCATTAGTATCACAAGATAAAAGAGACAAATACAGGAGAGAAAAAAAATTATTTGGGAAATAAAAATAAATCTATTTCTGGAATTGTTTGAGATATATACAAGAAAACCTATCTTCTCTGTTCCAATCATTTCCATCTCTTTAATCTCGAATCAGTAACGAACACTATCTAAATAGACAATAAAGCAGTGCCGCATTGCTTCTGCTTGTACCATCACACACCAGTGGATCACCCCTAGACAGTCAGTTTCAGAAATAAATAAGAAAAACCGTAAAGCAAACAGGTTGCACTACTCAAGAAACATGCGCAAACAAGCAAGGAAAAACAGGATTTTCCACAAGATTAATAACTTATATTTTAAATTAGCACCCTGCCTCAAAAAATGATGAACATAAACAAACATAATAGAAATACCTGATAGGATGGTGAATCAAAAACGTAACACCTCTTTGCAATCGCTTAATAAACCAGAGTTCCTGCTCCTCGACTCCAAGCCTGAAGACTAGGTTAATGACAGAAAAAATGGCTTCCTCCTGCCAAAAGGAGCCCCTTTTGGTGCCTTCTATGTATCTTCACCTTGTTTTGTTGTCTTGCAAATGGTTACATATGAAATACATTCTAGCAAGGCCAAACAAATCTCTTACAATTCAGTCACCAATAGTCAGCACAAGAGCATTTCCCATCTTCAAAACGATGGAACCGGTTGTTATCCCTCACAATGATTACTCTCCCAGAGAGTTTGGAAATAAACTTGATTGCATTATGACAATCACCGCAAACTCGCAAGTTCTTCATAATCCTGATTGGCCTGCCAAGCGGGATGGAAATGAGCCCAAATGCAATGGCCAGTCTTTCACTATGGTACCTAATGGTCTGGTTTTTCTCTTCACTACCCACCTCTCGCAGCACAAAACTTGTGTCTGCAACATAACCAGCTCTCTCCATTTCCTCTCCCAACTCCTCCAATTTCTGGTAAATTTCTTTCATTCTAACATGAAACCTATCCCCTGCTGCAAATTTGTGAACTCTATTTCCCTCCTCGATCCAACTCAATCCAGTTTCCTTCTTCACCCCTCGGTCCCTAAGCATCTTTCTAGCTTTGGCTGCATCCTCATACCTTCCAGCAGCTGCATAAGCATTCGATAACATCACATGCAAACCTGAACTTACAGCACCCAACTCGAAGACTTTATCAGCTGCGAAGGCTGCCAAGTCAGTGTTCCCATGAATGCGACACCCTGTTATGAAAGCTCCCCACACAGATTCTGTTGGTTCTGTAGGCATTCCCTTGATAACCGAAAGTGCTTCCTGCAATTTTCCAGCACGGCCAAGTAAGTCCACCATAGAAGCATAATGCTGGGTCCCTGGCTCAATCTCATACTTCTTCATGAGTGCAAAATAGTTCTTTCCTTCTTCAACTAACCCTGCATGACTACAAGCGTAAAGCACACATAAAAAGGTAATAAAATTTGGTCTCATCCCAGCATTTTCCATCTTCTTAAACAAATCAAATGCTTCCTTCGTATGTGCATGTTGAGCACAAGCGATCAGCATAGCATTCCACATCCCAAGATTCTTAATAGGTACCTCATCAAAAACCCTATAAGCTCCTTCAATAAGACCACACTTCGAATACAAGGAAATCAAAGAACTACCTACAAAACCCGACAAATCGTAACTCGTTTTGAAACACAACCCATGTATTTGCTTCCCAAGTTCAAGCAATGTAGCACTACCACACACCCTGATTACACTTGAAAGCGTAAAATCATTCACATCTAAACCTTCTAATAAAGCCTCTTTAAACAACCTCATAGCCTCCTCATGTTCACCCAATTGAGTATACCCATAAATCATCCCACTCCAAGAAACCACATTCCTCTGCGGCATTTCATCAAACACATTCCTCGCTTCGTTAATATCCCCACACTTGGCATACATATCAACCAAAGAACTCCCAACAAACACATCAACATCATACCCAGTTTTAATAACCAGACAATGCACAGATTTCCCAGCATCACATCTCCCCAAAATCGCACACGCTTTAGTAGCACTGGGAAAGATATGATCATCAGGGCATAGATTTTCGCCAATCATCCGACAAAAGTACTGAATGGCAAGCACCGGTTCCTCATTCTGTGCAAATGAGGATATAACAGAGCTCCAAGTAGTCGATGATTTCCTTTCGCTCTCTTCGAAAACTTGGCGGGAAAGAAGGGGCAGCTGTGTCTTCGAATAGAAGTTGATAAGGTAATGGCAAACGAGAGGGATTACTTGTAGGCCAGATTTTATTATATGGGCATGAATTTGTTGGCCCTTTAAAAGAGACCTTGAGCGTGTTTGTGACAAAAGGAGGTCACATATGTGCCCATACTTCTTTTCAGAACAAAATCGGTTTGGTGGATTTTGTGGGGTTATGGTGCCTTCTTGAGACAAAGATTGGGTTTTTATTATTGGATTTTGGTGCTGGGATTTTGTTAAGATATTTTGTAAGGGCACGTACAGTGGTCTTTTAGGGCCATGCTGAAGCATCGGAGAGGGAGGGAGGGAGGGAGGGAGGGAGGGAGGGTTCGTTACTCTGCCCCTGGGTTTCAAACTTGGTTTTTGTAAGTTTATATGATAGTCAGGTGCCGGTTGGCGGGAGAGAGGACAGCAACATGAAGGGAATGTGACGAGGGTAGGGTCAGTCAGAGTTTTGGTGTTTTTCAAAGCACGTTAGATTGGAAATATATTAAAATAAAATTATTGGTGATGGTATACAAATCTTAAGAAAATAAAGTTTAGACCACGGCCCAAAAAACAACATCGTCGTCGCTTGGGCTCTAGCTTAAAAGGCTACAGCCGGCCTGGCCCGAATAGATCCCCTCTTTTAATACCATGTTTAAGATTAGAAATTAGAGGTAAATTGATAAAATAACATTTTAAATAATATAAATGTAAGTTTTTTATTATGTGTATTTTAATATAAAAAAATCCATTTTGAAAAAAAAATTGTTATGGAGTGAAATAAATAAGTGTTTTATTTTTTTTTAATAATTTTGATGTTATTTTTTTTCCACATGGCTATATTTAATTGGTTTATTTTTTTGCTGGCCTCATTTTGTTAGTTTTTTAAAAAAAGATATGTAAAAATAGTATTTGTGAGAGAGAAAAGGCATTTTATTATTTTGTTTAGCTTTTTTCTTAGAGCAAGAAAAATAAGTAAAGAAAAGTTAAAATATTACTTTTTTATTTTTTACTATTCATTTAACTCTCGCGTTGGAATTACTCTAATACACATACTAAACTTAAGGAGTCAAAACATGGAACTACACATGGCCAACACACATATGTTTTCTATGCTTTTTATTGATATCATCATCAAGTTGTAGTTTTGACATGCTACGTCTTTTTTTATTTATTTATATTATTAAAATTATAAAAATTTATTAAATTCAATCAAATTAATTACCGGAGTCTTGCTTTTTTAAAAATACTTCCATCACCTTAATTTTTTTTTTACAATGAAAAAAATTGGGACTGACCCACAGAGTATCACTTATCTAGTACTTTCTATTTCCGGTCCAGTCCAATTTTAAAAAACATCCTACACCGCAATCAGAAACTTGCCCTAAACTCTACTTCTATGCAGATAATGTTTGTTATTCAAACTTTATACAAACCATCATCTAATCTTCCACCTTTAGAGCGTGTTTGGTAGTGTGGTTGCAGATACTTTTCAAATAGTTTTTCGTGCCGAAATGCATGCCAATGATGTTTTTTTATTTTTTAAAAATTATTTTTGACATCAGCACATCAAAACGATCCAAAAAGTATAAACCGCACTTAATTTTAGTAAAAAAAAAAAATCAAATTTGCACGAAACGCAGGTACAAACGCAGTACCAAACATTCCCAACCTCCAACCAACTTTTCATTATATATATTTTTTTCGTTTATGAAAAGCTACCACTGCCTTTGTCGTTACCAATAAGCCATTTATCTTGAGACAAATCCAACCCAAAATCACGACTCCCACCAACAAAAACAGCTCAAAATTGATTCATTTCAACTATCTCTCTACCCCTCCGCTAGCGAATCATATACCAATTTTCTTCGACTTGTTTTAAGAGGTTGATGAGTTATATTATGAGTATACAGTAATAAACTTTAGAGATGAAATGTTGTTTTTGATGCAAGATCATTGTTGAAGCAAAAAAAAACATTTTACAAGTATATGAAGGTATAATTAATTAGAAAAAAATATTTTCCATTCCATTTTAAACAAAAAAAACACCCTATAAACATCATTAAATTAATCTCTTAGGTCAGAACATCCTAAATTGATTCAAAAATACTAAATTAAATCATCCAAAAAAAAAAATTTTCGATCCAGATCTATTTTTTCAAACAATATAAAGGCTAAAAATCATCAGGATCAAACTTATTTTGTCAAATGGGATTTTTCGACATCAAACTTGATCATTTTAACTAATGCAATCATGACAATCAATAACTTTCTCTTTCCTTATTGTTTTCAGGTGAGTTCCTCTCTTATCTTTTTAACTCAGATAGTGAAATGCAACGAAAATAAACTTTGAGATTAGAATGAAAATTGTTACTGTTTTTAGGTTAGCCATATGTTTTCTCTGTTTTTTATATTTTAGCTCTTTATCTTTTAATTTAGTTTATATACTGTAATTTGAAGTCTAACTTTATCTAATTAGGTTATAGAAGGATTTAATTGAAAAAAAATTAAAATAAAATTGAGGTGATTCACTCTTTATAATAAAAAAATAAAAAAAGAACTGAACATATATTATTTAGTTGTTTTTGTTAACAAGGAGATGAATACTATGTGTTACTGTGTTTTTCATTTCTTAAAAAAAAAAATCATAAAAACTGATTTTTTAGTATTTACAACAGAAATGAGGAGATGATAATAAAGGTTAGATTAATAAATTTATGCTAAAGAGGTGTAAGGAAGTACAAAAGCAATTGAACTCTATTGAAAAAAAAATGGACTTATTAAGAAAATAAATTTAATTTCTTTTTTTTTTAATTTTTAACAACACCCCTATTGCTTATTGTATTTTATTCCAGAAATGTGGTGGAGCCATCATCTGTTTTCAGGGTGTGTTTAAATTGTTTTTTAATATACTTTTCAAGTTAATTTTTGTTTAAAGAAATATTAAATTAATATTTTTCATCTTTATTTCTCTTCACCGATCATTAATAATTTTTTTCTATTTTCAGTGATATTTAACTCTTCAATTTATTAACACACAAAACATCCTTAAATATCAGTATTTACATCCTAAAAAACTGCTCTTATTTTCACTACTCATGATGTAATAATTCACCTTTTATTTTTTAATCCCGTACCGAATTTCACCTAAAGTCTAATATTCCAATGCTCCTGTGACAACAAAAACCACTGGCCCCGCCTAAGCCCCGCCCCCGGGAAGCTAGCCCCTCCAATGGGCACGAAGAAGTTGGACAACTTATCTAGTTAAAAACTTGTCACGGCGGCCACTTGTGTTTCGTAGCTGAGAAAGTCAAATGTCATTTAATATTTAAATGCATTAACCTTATCGTAAACCTAAAAGCATAAACTTCCCTTTCATTTACAATTTTATTTCATCGAAGGAATTTTTCCTGTCAGGCTCAATTGTGGGATTTAGTCCCCTGTAACCATACTTTTAAAATCCGCCCGGCCTCCAGGTTGTCTCGGGATTCGGTCGATCCAAGACTAAAACCAGGTCGGGTTGAAGAAAAAATAGAAAAAAAAAAACTCGGTGTGACCCGGTTGATCCAACGGGTTGACCCAGCAAGAACCGGTTGCAAACATGTTGACTTTTATTTATTTATTTATTTTACTAAAATGATATCGTTTTGATTTTAAAAAAAACTAATCCGATAAGCTGGTCAAAATTCAAAACTCAGGTCTTGGACCGAGCCGGCCACCGGACGGGGTGTTAAAATTATGCTTGTAACCCATTGTGACCCAAATAATTAATTCTCCTTGTAAATTAATATGGTCTCTCTCCTCTCCCTCTCTCTCACACACACACGTCAATATATATATATATATATATATATATATATATATATATATATATATATATTTTGACGTCCTGATGCCAATTGTTGTCACACTATCCCCCAAATAAATTCAATTTTTATAAAGATATTTTGAGCAATCGTGTTCTAGCATTGTTAATTGAGCCAAGCATAACATGTATATATGTCAGTGTGCGAGTAAAAATATTCATAGTTCATGCAAACATGTTAATGAGCATGCAATTCTTTTCTAATCTTTAAGAATTTAAAATTTATTGATGCATTCTCAAACTAACTTTCAGGAATTTAACTAATTATCTTATATTTTAGACACTCCATATCTATGTCATAAATTATTTTTGGGTTACTCCCCAAAATTTATTATTTTTTCCTCTTAAAATAAAAATAAAAAATAACAACAAGAAGACTAACATTTTAACAAAAGCAGGCTGAGGATGATTCAAAATATACAGAAAAAAAATCAAGTTGAATTTTTTTTGACAAATTAGGAGCCTAATAGTACTCTTTTGTACGAAAACAGAAGAAACAATGCAGATTTCAAGTTAAATTAAATTATTTTTTAATGAATCTATATAAAAATTAAGCTCAGGAACATAATTAGACTTTTAATAGGTATATAAAAATTAAGCTCATGAACATAATTAGACTTTTAATAGGTCAAATTGATTTAATCATGGGCCGAATTGAGAATTTAATTATGTTTAAGAATTAATTTGGGTCCAATTAAAGGATTTAATTAGGTGCAAGGACTTAATTATACTTTAAATGAGTCAAATTAATTTTATTAGGGGTTTAATTGGTAAAAAAATTAAGTTTTGGAGCCTAATTTGGCCTTAATTGAAAAGATTGAAATTTTAGAGGACCAAATTTAATTCTTACAAAATCAATTGGTTCAAAACAGGGGTAAAATCATAAGAAAATTAAAGTTTTTGGGTCAATTAAGGGCTAAATTGAAGAAATTCACAGCCAAGAACCTATATGTAAAAGGCGCCGCACTATGGGGATAAAATTGGATAAAATCAGAGGTGAAATTAAAGAAAATTAAAAGTTTAATGGTCAATTTAGGGTCAATTTGCATAAATTAAAGATCAAAGAGAAAAATGAGAAAAACGTTGAAATTCGAGGCTGAAATTAAAGTTCGCCAAGTGCAAAATTGCATGAAATTAAAAGTTTAAAATTAATCAGGAGTGAAATTGAGAGAAATCATAAATCGAATGATTAAGTTGAACTTTACCAAAACAGCGCCATTTTGGTTAGTGTTCATCTTCTTCAATTTTCATTGAAAGGACTGCTCAATTGGCTATTTTTAGGGGCATTTAATGCTTTATCTTTCTACTAAATTTGACAAAACTTGCACGAAAATGATCACCCGACATCTGACCACATCTCAATATGGTCCTTTCTGGCCGATTGACACTACAACGGCTATGGTGCCAGCCCAAAAACACCAACTCAAGCAACTCTCAATTGTCAAAATTGACAGTTCCTTATACACACTTTGAGCCAATAGTTAAATCCTTCGGAGCTGAATTAAGAACTAAGATTTGGCACAATTAAAGATAAAATATCCCTTTTCCACCCCTATAAATCATCTTTCCCTGGTTCTCTTCTACCAATTTTATTCTTTCCCTCTCTCTCCACCTCTTTAGCCACCAACAATCTCACCACCAGCATATCCACCACCAACTCCACCACAAGCTGTCAACACGACCACCAGCAGGCTACCTTTGTGTCAAGAATAGCCTATGTAAATTTCATCTCTCCACCACAAATCCCTTTTCCCTCCTGTTTATACACCATCGGACCCTCCACTAACATCGCCTCCAGCTTTGAGTCGATGTTCTAACACGATCAACCACCACCGCTACACCAGGTAGCCTACTCCCCTTCCTCTTCCTCCTCCTTTTCTTCTTCTTCCCCGATTCATCTAGTCATTGCATGCAATTCTGCATGAAGTGAAAATAATTAATGTGGTTGTTAGGCTGGCCAACAACCATGTGGGCTGGACCCATTTCGGCCCAGCCCAAACCCAAAAAAAGAGGAGGGGTTGTTGGGCTGCCAGTTGGCCTAACCCAATTGAGTTGGATTGGACTTGTTGCAGCTCGACTCATATGGTTAGGCCGAGTTTAGCCCACCCTAAAAAAAGAGGTATAGTCTATTGGGCCGCTGTCGGCCTAACCCGACCTGGCTGGGCCTAACTCAACCCAATATATTAAATAATAATATAATAATATAATAATACAATAATATTAAAAAAACTTCAAATTTTTCAAAGGGCATTTTAAAATATTTATGAGTTCCTCGTGTGTTTTTCCAATAATTTTTTATAATATCGAGTTGTAGACGTACACTATAAGATACAAATCTTATATTAAAAATATCCGGTTTCCTCTAAAATTTCAAAAAAAAAATTAAAAATTCAAAAAACCAAAATGTTTTGTTTTTGTGCACCCAGACAAATCCTAAAAGTTTTCCAAGCATATTTTCTAGAAGATAAAAATTACAACATTTTCATCATGCTTTTTTTTTT